>Ga0172378_10003394_pt1 | contig 14992 bp, 14 predicted proteins | sample GrowelOW332metaG_FD_119755 | JGI IMG/M metagenome (GOLD analysis project Ga0172378, IMG submission 119755) | Groundwater microbial communities from an aquifer near a municipal landfill in Southern Ontario, Canada - Pumphouse #3_1 metaG | ecosystem: Environmental > Aquatic > Deep subsurface >... | reverse complement strand
TTAACCTCGGCATACTTATCAATTTGATCAACTGTTGAGCACATTAGAGTAAATGGTTTATCCGGTCGGCGCTGTTTAACGTTGACTAATTTTAGAAATGCCATTTCTGAATCATAAATAACCCCTAATCCAAAAACAGTTTCGGTTGGAAAAGCTACTATTTCTCCTTTTTTAAGGAGTTCAGCGGCCATTTTAATACGGTTGGGAAGAATAAATTTCATAATAATATTTTACGCCTTTTCTATTAAAATAGAAATAATTCGCTCTTTGCCATTAATATCTTTTATGATTTCAAACTTGGCATTTGGAAGTGTCTCGTTTACAAGACTTTGAATTTTTTCATGCATATCATAGCCAATTTCCATAACCATTAAAATTGGATAGTTGCATATGGCGGAATACGTTTTAAAAATGTCTTTGTAAACGCCAAGTTCTTTCTCGTCAACCAAAGCTTTATAGGGTTCGTAATCAATAACGCTTTTGTCAATTTCCTTGATGTTTGTAATATAGGGTGGATTGGAAACTATCACATCGATGCGTAAACCACTAAAAATAAATGGTTCAAGACTCTTTCCTTGCAAGAAAATAACGTCAAGATTGTTTCTTTGACTATTGATTTTGGCAACTTCTAAGGATTCTTTTGAAATATCACTGGCATAGAGAGTGGCTTCTGGAAAAGTTTGCTTAAGGGCAAGAGCGATTGCTCCCGAACCCGTCCCTATATCAACGATATTTATATTCTTATTTACAAACACTTCTTTTATTTTCAATATAGCGTGTTTTACAACTTCTTCCGTTTCCATACGAGGAATCAAAACGTGATTATCAACATATAAATCAAGACCAAGAAAACGGGAATAATTGAGAATATAAGCAACAGGTTCTCCGTTTAAAAAACGTGCTAAATAGGAAAGAAAAAGGGGCAAATCACGGATTTCTTGATCATTTTTAGTATAAAATTCTGACATTTCATGAAATCCTTGAATATGGCAGATTATCTCGCGAAGAGCTATTTCATTTTTCTTAGCGAACTCCGAATCGCGAATAACACTTGAATAAAGCGTACCAATAGTTGGCATCTTATTCGCCTAACAATTTTTGCTGTTGGTCGAAATGAATCAAAGCTTCAACAATTTCGTCCAAATCGCCTTCCATAATACGATCAAGCTTTTGAAGGTTGAGGGAAATGCGATGATCCGTAACTCGATTTTGAGGATAGTTGTATGTCCGAATCTTTTCGCTTCTTTCACCAGTGCCGACTTTTAGTTTTCTTTCGCTACCAATTTTCTCGTCTTGCTCAGCCTGCAATGCACTTAAGATTTTTGCGCGAAGCATGCGCATGGCAATCTCACGGTTTTGAATTTGCGATTTCTCGGTTTGACATGAAACCACAATGCCTGTTGGTATGTGAGTAATACGCACAGCGCTTTCAGTTTTATTAACGTTTTGACCACCAGCTCCTTGCGAACGATAAGTATCAACTTGCAAATCGCTAGCATTAATGACGACATCAATTTCGTCGGCTTCAGGAATAACCAAAACAGTCGAAGTCGAAGTATGTATGCGTCCTGACGCTTCGGTGCGTGGAATGCGTTGAACACGATGCGCACCACTTTCAAATTTTAACTTCGAATAAACGCCTTCGCCTTTAATCATAAAAGATACGAGTGAGAAGCCACCGGCGCCAGAAGAGCTTTCATCAATCATTTGGACTTTCCAATTATTGCGTTCGGCATAGCGGGTATACATTCGAAAAAGATCTCCCGCAAAAATATTTGCTTCGTCTCCACCTACCGCTCCTCGAATCTCAACAATAATATTTTTATCATCATTTGGATCTTTTGGTAAAAGGAGAAGATGCAATTCTTCCTCGATTGTATTTAGCTTAATTTGTAGACTATGGTATTCTTCTTTGCCTAGTTCCGAAATCTCAATATCGTCATCTTCCATCATGACTTCCGCTTCGCTTTTTTGTTTTAAAAACTTTGTATATTCATCGTATTTATCGCAAATACTAGCTATGCTTGAGCGTTCTTTGGAAAGACTTTTGAAACGCGAAATATCGCGAACCACATATTCATTAGCGAGTTCGACGTCGATTTCGGCGAGGCGTGTTTTGGTAGCCTCGAGGCGCTTAAGCATACTATCTTCCATATTGTTTCCTTTATAAGCGTTGAGATTATACCACATCCCCATATTGTTATAAAGTGTTTGTTTTGGCCGTTAATATTAATATTAAAAGAGGATTTTTGTCTTTAATCAAAACCGATAAATATGTATAATTACCAATAGGATCTCAAAATGTCATATAAAGCTCTTTACCGGACTTACCGTCCTCAAACATTTTCCGAGGTAGCGGGACAAAAGCATATTGTACGGACAATTCAAAATGCTCTTGCAAGTAACAAGATTGCCCACGCCTATCTTTTTTGTGGTCCGCGTGGAACCGGTAAAACGTCGATGGCGAAATTATTCGCCAAAGCTTTAAACTGCGAAGAAGGTTTTGGCCATCAATGCAACAAGTGCGACAATTGTCATAGTGTCACCGACGGTTCACATCCTGACGTAATTGAAATCGATGCCGCCAGCAACAACGGTGTTGAAGAAGTACGCGACTTAATCGAAAAAGTTAAATATCTACCTATTAAAGGCAAGTATAAGGTTTATATCATTGACGAAGTTCATATGATGACGAGCGGTGCTTTTAATGCTTTGCTTAAAACTTTAGAAGAACCCCCTGCCCATGTCGTTTTTATCCTAGCAACTACCGAACCTCATAAAGTTTTGCCAACGATCGTCTCACGGTGCCAACGCTATGATTTTACGAAGGTCGAAGATGACGCGATTCGAGAAAAAATGGTCGAAATCCTTAATCTTGAGAATATTCAGTACGATATTCCAGCAATTAATGCCATTATCGACTTAGCCGATGGCGGAGTTCGCGATGCTCTTTCAATCCTTGAGCACGTCCTAGCTTATGCCGGAACAACAATAAAAGCCAAAGACGTTTATGATTTATTTGGTCTTGCTTCGACAAAAGAAAAATTAGATTTAATTAAAGGCATCGTTAGCGGCAACGTAAGAGACGTTTTAAAAAGAATGGAATCGTTCATTGCCTCAGGCATTGACATTAAGCGGTCAACTTCGAACTTGCTTGACCTCTTAAAAGATGCCCTTATTTATAAAAACACCGAAGAACCAATTTTATTATCTGTTCTGACCGAAAAGGATGTCTTGGAACTGACAAAATTACTGGATATTGATCGTCTCAACGAAATGATTCAAATTTTGCTAAACGCCCAGAATGATTTTAAAGTTGTTTCTAATATTCGCTCACTATTTGAATTGGTTCTACTTCGTTTGACAACTTCTTCAATCAAAAAGCCAATTGATGATAGTAATAAAAATAATATCGAAGAACCTATTCTGCCTTCAAAACCAGTTAAACCCGAAACAAAAAGCGAAATTCCGGCTTCTAAAAAAGCTGAAGTTGAAAAAAAGATTGAAAAGGTTGAAGTCGAACAGCCAAAAATCATCGAAGCGGCTCCGCTAGTTGAAACTAATGGCTCAACTGTCCCATCTTGGCTTCTTGAAGACGAAATGGCAATTGATGAAAAAAACAAACCTGCCACCACTTTTAAATCGAAAGATAACGACAGCAAGAAACTTGAAAAATGCACCATTGAATCATCGGGCGAAAAAAATTCTCTTGATGATGAAACGATGATTAAAATCATGGTCTTAGGTGACAAAGAAGAACGCCAAATTATCAGCAAAAAATGGGACGATTTAAATAATTTAGTTGCCCATCCTCGTTTTGGATTAGTAGCTACCTTATTAAAAGATGGTCGCCCATATATCGTTGCTAAAGACGTTCTCGTTTTAGAATATGATTTTGATTGTCTAGCAGAGCGGATCAATATTACTTCAAATCAAGAAGCCCTTGTCGATTTAATAAAAGGCATTCTTGGTCGAGAAGTCTTTGTTTACGCAATTGTCCGCAGCGACGCCCTTCGCTTACAAAAATCTTACTTTGCTTTAAGGCAATTAAGTCGTTTACCTAAAGCCAAAGATATCGTTTTGAATCTTAAAGGAGCTACCACATGAACATGCAAAACTTATTAGCGCAAGCCCAAAAAATGCAGCGCGATCTTAAAAAAGCCCACGAAGATCTTGCCCAAGAAGAATTCTTGGTTTCGAAAGGCGGTGCCGTAACAGTTATTTTTTATGGTGATCGTCGCATCAAAACAATAAACATTGATAACGATGCCTTGGATCCAGAAAATAAAGATATGGTCGAAGAAATGTTGCGACTTGCTGTTAATGAAGCTCTGGAAAATATCAAAGCCGCAGAAGACGAAATCAATGTCCGAATTACGGGACGCGTTGAAGGAATGATGGGATTTTAATGAAAGACCTTAAATCATTGAATCGTTTAGTTGATTCATTCGCCAAACTGCCAAGCGTTGGACGCAAATCCGCAGAACGCATGGCCTTAGCTATTTTGGAAATGGACGAAGAAGCAGTCCGTGAATTTTCTAACTCTCTTCTTGAACTTAAGAATTCCATTCACAAGTGTCCTATTTGCGGACTATATACCGAAGATGAAAAATGCGAAATTTGTAGCAATGAAGAACGCGACGAAAAAACTTTGATTGTTGTTTCTTCTTTTCGCGATGTTTATGCTTTTGAAAAAATTAACACTTACAAAGGCCGTTACCACATTTTAGGTGGCGTTCTTAGTGCGGTTTCAGGTGTCGGTGTTGAAGACTTAAATATTGATTCGCTTATCAAACGCATCGAAGACAATCAGGTTCAAGAAATTATCTTAGCTACCAATCCGACCATTGAAGGCGAAACTACTGCTCTGTTTATCGCCAAAATGCTCGAAGATAAGGGTGTCAACATCACGCGCCTGGCCTATGGCTTGCCTATGGGCGGTCACGTTGATTACGCTGATTCACTTACACTTAACAAAGCCCTTGAAGGGCGCCGCAAAATATAGGAGGACTACACCTAATGTTTATTACATTTGAAGGACCAGAAGGCAGCGGTAAAACAAGCGCTGCCAACGAAATCGTTCGTCTTCTCGTCTCTAAAGGCTACGATGTACTTTACACTCGTGAACCGGGTGGAACGCCTATTGCTGAAGAAATTCGCGGTATTATTCTTGATAAGAAAAATACAGCTCTTGATCCGCGAGCCGAAGCTTTGCTTTACGCCGCTAGTCGCCGCCAACATTTAATCGAAAAAGTATGGCCGGCTCTCAAAGAAGGTAAAGTGGTTATTTGTGATCGCTACCTTGATTCCTCACTGGCTTATCAAGGCGGAGCTCGCAATATTGGTATTGACAATGTATTAAATATTAATTTATTTGCCACCGAAGGCACATATCCAGATTTGACGCTTTTATTCGATATAACGCCCGAAAAAGGGCTGGAACGAATTGCCGTCAATAAGAAAAGAGAAGTTAATCGCCTTGATCTTGAAGCGCTTGAATTTCATCGCACCGTTCGAGAAACATTTCTTGAATTAGCGAAAAAATATCGGGATCGTTACATTATCATCGATGCTTCAAAAACTCTGCCGGAAGTCGTTGGGGTGGCTCTGAATGCGATTGTTGATCGCTTGGAGCAAAAGCATGTTAGCCTCTGAGTACGTTAAAAAATATCAACCTGTTTTATATCGCGTCTTCGCTAACGCTGTCGAAGGAAATAAACTTTCGCATGCTTATCTGCTTTCTGGTGAACCAGGTACGCCTTTAAAGGATGTAGCCTTATATTTGGCAAAATCACTTGTTTGCGATATGCCAGAACCACTCGCGTGTGAGCGATGTTTAACTTGTATTCGCATTGAAGACGGGAGTTTTGCAGACATAATGATTTTCGATGGCCAAGAAACGACGATAAAAAAGAATGACGTTTACAATATCACATCAAACTTCGAAAAAACGGCCTTAGAGGCTAAAGGGATAATGATTTATATTTTACATTTGGTTGAAAATATGACGAGTGAAGCCGTTAATTCTTTATTAAAATTTCTCGAAGAGCCTGGTAAAAACGTTTTTGCTTTTCTAACGACTGAAAACGAGGCCAAAGTCTTGCCGACGATCATTTCTCGGACGCAAGTTTTACATCTAAAAACGATTGATAAGCAGCAATTGATTGAAGAAACCATCAATCAAGGTTGCCCTCGTGAAGATGCTGAAATTTTAAGTTTTTTCTTAAATGATCCTTCGACAATTATGCAAACTCTTCAAAGCCAAGAATATCTTGACGCAAAAGCAGCTCTTAATAAGCAATTAGAAGCTTTGGCCTCTTCTAAAGAAGAAGCCATTTATGTTTCACAAAAATATATTGTTTCAACGATTAAAAGCAAAGAAGCGGCTCGTTTTTATTTGGATATGCTTACAATTGTTTTTCAGGATTTACTTAACATCCGTGTCAACAATCGCATAACTTTATCTAGTTATGATAGTATATTACATGAGTTAATTTCCCGTTTGCGTCATATTGACGAAACATTAATTGAAATTATGACTTCACGCGGAAAATTAGATCTTAATGTTAACGTTGCTTTATTACTAGACCATGTCATTATCGCCATTACGAAGGAGAAATAAATGTCTACACAACTCAACAACTTTTTTATCGGGGTTCGCTTCTATAGCTCTTCTAAGGCTTACTTCTTTAGTGCGGACACTAACGATATCAAATTAGGAGAACATGTCGTTGTTGAATCCGTGCGCGGTCTTGAAGTCGCAAAAGTTGTCATCGAGCCACAAGCGATTAGCAACTATACTTCAAACCTTGAATTAAAGCCGATTATCCGCGTTGCCAACGAAACTGATATGTTTGTTTTTGAAGAAAATAAACGAAGAGCCAGCGAAGCAATGCGCTTTTGCGCTGAAGAAGTTCGCAACCTAAATCTTGATATGCATCTTTTAGATGCTGAATATACTTTAGATGGAAGCAAAATAACCATTACTTATGTTGCTGAAGACCGTGTTGATTTTCGTGAGTTATTAAAAATATTAGCTGGTCGTCTTCGCTGCCGCATCGAATTGCGGCAAATTGGTTCTCGCGATAAAGCAAAAATGGTTGGCGGCATCGGTATTTGTGGTCTGCCTCTTTGCTGTTCGACTTTTTTACATTCTTTTGATGGCATTTCCATCAGTCGTGCTAAAAACCAAATGCTATCTCTCAATATTCCTAAACTTAGTGGCCATTGTGGCAAATTAATTTGTTGCCTTCTTTATGAAGATGAACAATATAGTGAACTTAAAAAAGAGTTTCCAGCAGTTGGAGAGCGTTTTCTAATTGACGGAAATTCATATCGTGTCAGTTCCTATAACGTCTTATCAAGAATGGTCCGCATTGAATCAAGCGAAGATGTTAAATTTTTACCATTAGAAGTTGTAATGCGTTACATTAAAGGGCGAGATAAAAAATGAGAGAATTAAACTTTAAAGGAAACTCTCCAATCCTTTACATTGTCGCCACACCGATTGGCAATTTAGGGGAGATGAATCCACGTGCTTTAGAGATTATCAAAAGCATGGATTACATTGCTTGTGAGGATACGCGTGTTTCGGGAAAACTTTTAGCGCATTTCGAAATTCAAAAACCTTTGGTTTCATGTCGTGAACACAACGAAGTTGCCGGATCAATTCGCATCATTAATGATTTAAAAGATGGCAAAAAAGTTGCTTATCTTTCTGATGCTGGCTATCCGGCTATTTCCGATCCCGGGAATCGTCTTGTTAGCGAAGCTTTAGCCCACAATATAAAGGTTTCGGTTATTTCTGGATCAAACGCCATGCTAAGTGCATTAATTGGTTCGGGGCTGAGTACTGAACGCTTCTACTTCCATGGCTTTCTTTCGCCAAAAGAAAAAGCTCGCGTTGACGAACTGCGAGGCTTAATCAAACGGCGGGAAACACTAATTTTTTATGAAGCTCCTCATCGTATTTTAAAAACAATTTCCGATATGCTTAAAATATTTGGCAACCGTAAAGCTTGCCTGGCCCGAGAATTGACAAAAAAACACGAAGAATACATTCGTATGAATTTAGCAGATTTAGCGATGCTAGATAAAGATTCAATCAAAGGCGAAATGGTTCTCGTCGTTGAGGGCAACAACGAAGAAATGGCGGCTAATATCAACGATGATGAAGTTCGCAAAATGATTTCTAATCTTGTTGATTTTGGTATGAGTCCTAAAGACGCGATTAAACAAGTTAGCGACCTTCTTAAAATCGCTAAGAATCACGTTTACAAAATATATCACCGCAACTAACGCCCTATGGGCGTTTTTATTTGGTCTCTTGCTCTTCTTTGGCACGCTTTTTTAAATCGAGATACGCGCCTAATCCAATCGCTCCACCGAAAATTAAAAAGCCACTAAAAGCCACGATTACGCCAGTAGCTAAATAAGGGGTGTAATATATCATTTCATAACTTGTAGCCCCAGCTTGTGAAACAAAACCGACAAAACCACCTTGAGCGTTATATGTTTTCAACTGACTTGTTTCGCCATTTTCTCCTGTAGCAAATACTTTCCAACCTTCTCCATAAGCAACTTGTGTGACAATAAAGCGCGTCTGCAGGAAATCAGTTTTAAAAGCAAAATAATTAGTATCATATTCAACATCGGTTAGCGGATACTGATTTAGAGCGTCTAGTTTATTTAAAATATGGTCATACGTTTCGATATAAATATCGGTATTTTGATAAACGATTCCATCTGCGGCCGGGACGATGATTACTTTTTTAACCGGTTCATTGGCGTAAAAACCACGGAAGTAACGTTGATAGCCTTCATTGTTATTGTGATAATCGGTTGTGATAACTCGTTCGGTTGTTGGGTCGGGGTGACCTTCATCATCAATGCCATCACCAATTAAGTAAATACGACCTCGATAATCTGTATCAGGCATTCGTAGTGGATATTTAATCATCAAATAACTAGCCTCGTTCGTCAAATAATCACCAGATACAGGCGTTATAACAAGCTGCGTTTTATCGCCAACGACCTTTGTGCCGGCTTCGGTAAAAGAGAAAGTATCATAACCATCTAAGTACCGATCGGGGTCCATTGGCTGAAAATAAAAATCGGTGTCATAAAGTGTTTTTTTAATGCCTAGACGCGTCGCCTCAAGATCAGGAGCGTATAAGTCGTTAAGATGGGGATTATCAACCAAAACTTCAAGAAGGTCTTCGTCATTAAGAATGGCGCCTTTGAGATAGGCTTCTTCGTTACGAGGGATATCAAACGAATGATTGCCACGTGTGTGAAAATCGTTATAACGACCATCGCCACAAGCTCGTTTGTAATACAGAGTATCAAATGAAAAGCCCAGTTCAATATGGTTATCATTTTGATAAAGACGATAACCGTCGCCATCATCAACATCATCAATACGTTTATAGCCAAGCGGAACGTTCATATCGATGACATAAGAAGAACCATCGCCGCGAATGAAGGTTGTTTCCGATTCTTTGAGCAAGTAGTACTTAACTCCTAAAAATGCATCGAGGTTATAACGTTTTTCTTGGGCCCCGCCAATCCAGGAAGTATCGTGCTTAAAGATGTGCGACATGCGCACAAAGTCAATTACATCGTAATTATAAAGAGAGTGAAAAGTCGAAGTGCCGTTAAAATTTTCCACTGCTGGAATATTATCATTACTAATATAAGCCCGTGTTGATTGCAGACGGAAAAAACCATCATCGTTTTCGTTTACTTCTTGAATAATCTTTGTCTCGGTAATGTAATTATCGTGACCGCCATTAAGATTTGCTTCATAGGAAATTACTCCATGAAAACCCATGACAAAATTGCCCATTACGATGGCTTCAAAGGCCAAAGAACCAATAAGTATTTTGCCTAGTTTTTCCTTATTCCAGTTAAAAAATAAGATCAAACCAGTGAAAATGCATATGACGATTTGATAAAGGAAAACCCAATACTCTTCAACAATTGGTGCGACTTGCGCTGAGTCAATCGCCGAAGCTAAGCTATAGGCCAAAAGCATTAAAGCCAAGGTCACAATAAATGACGTTAATGCAAATGAACGCGGAATCGTTTTGCGTTCATCAAAATTTAAGGCCCCATAAACGAGCATGGAAATAACAGCAATAATTTGCCAGCGACTATAAGGAATGGTGAAAACATGCAAAGCATTGTAGAAAAAAGGCGTAAACAAAGCAAAAATAAAGAAGGCGATAGGAATAAAATGTGAGAATCTTTTTTTCTTGATGGAATTAAGAACAGAAACAAAAAGCATCATGATGCCTGGTGTGAAAATAAAAATACTGCCACTAATATTTTCAAATGAGGTAATGGGAATCAAACTAACATAACGACCGGAAATCGTCGGATAGAAAAAGGAAACAAACGGATAAAGGACCCGATAAGTAGCCTCCTCGCCTTTGTTGTTGTTACCCCAATCTAAAAAGAGGAGGTTTTTAAGTTCTTCCCAGTCTTTGTTAATCCACGCTTCCCGTAAATTAATTAAATATGTTGCCTCTTCAGCCCGAGGAGCCTGCATCGCATTTAAATAGTTAGGAATTAAAATCCAGGCCGCCAGCATCAGGCCAATTGCAAATGCCCCAACACCCCATCCTAAAATAACCCAGTTTTCTTTACGGCTATGTTGTTTACGAAGTTGGAAAAATCTAAATAAAGCATAGCCAACTCCGTAAAAGCAAATAGTAATTAAGAAAAAATAATTACTTATGCCTAACAAAAATAGACCGATAACGAGCAAATAAGGCTTTTCTTTATGCAAAATCTTTTCAATTCCTAAAAGGACTAGGGGTAGAAAAGAAATCACTTCAAAGAAGTTGTTGAACCACAAATAGTAAGCGATCCAACCGCAGAAGGCATAAGCAATCGAAAATATACGAGACGTAATTTCTTCAACTCCAAAGTGTTTAATATATAGGCGAAAGAAAAGACCGCCCGTGACCATGCGAGCAATCATCATGACGGCCATCATGTTTGGTATCCAAGTTCGTGGGAAAAGTAAAATCGGGAATAAGAAAGGTGAAAATAATCCGTAGTAAGTATTCGATGTAATATTATCGGCGCCTAAAAAAGTATTATGATCCCATAAAACGAATTTACCAGTTTTAAAGAAAGTCCACCAATCATCATAAAAGTTATAGTGAAAGGCAACATATTGTTGAGTGTAATCTCCTCCGAGAGGAACGGTAAAATATTGTGTTAATAAAGAATAGCCATAAAAGCCTAAACCAATTCCCACAAGAATTAGCGTGTAATAAAACAGGGAATCGCGGTTTTTCAAAAATGGCATTTTCTGAAAAACAAAGAGCTTAAATTGGTACCATTTTCGCGCCATAAAAATATTCTAACACAATACCATGTGTTAACATTAATAAAGAATAGGAGAGACAAATATGGAACTTTTGGAAGTTATTAAAAAACGTCAATCAATTCGAAATTTTTCCACTGAGGTGGTTAGCGAAGATCATTTAAATCTTCTTCTCGAAGCAGCTTACAACGCTCCGATTGGTCACGCCTCTTACCATCGCTACGAACTAATTGTGATAAACGACAAAAAGAAACTCGATGATATCGCTAATCTGCTTATCGATACGGCCGGTCTGACAAAACATCCTTTCTTCCATGCTCCGCTTGTTATTTTTGTTTCTGGTAAACCAAATCGCGAACGCCTTGATGGTTGCGATACCGGTTGTATTATCGAAAATATAATGCTCAGAGCGGCAGATTTAGGCTTGGGTTCTTGCTTTCTTTATACTATTTCGGAAATTATTAATGCCCACTTAAAAATTCAACAATATCTGCAATTACCTCCAGATTATTCGGTTATGTCAGCAGTCGTTATCGGACATCCTAAAGAAAAAGGCCTGCCCAATAAGGTCAGACCCGGAATTAAGACGCGAAGGTTTTAGTAATTATACGCCAACTACATCACTGACAGGCATCGAAAAAGCGATACCTTTTCCATTTGTTTCTAGTCCCGCAGCTTTATTGACGGCTTTTAAAACAGCTTCTTTAATATCGTTGTTGACGAGAATAATCACAATTTCTTTTTCCGGAGAAATCGAAATACCAAAAAACTTTTCCATGTCAGGATTACCTGTCCCTCGGCCATGGAAAATTGTTCCGCCCTTGGCCCCTTGTTTGCGAGCAGCGTCCATCACTAAATCGGTAAAACCGTTGTTGACGATACAGATAATAAGCTCGTGTTCGTGATTGTCCATAATTATTCTCCTATTGTGCGAGTATTACTCAAATATTTATAGATTGATAAGCCAATAACCGAAGAAATATCAATTGCAAAGGCTATGCCTTTTGCGTCTTTTTCGCGGGCATAAAAAGTTGCAATTTCTTGCTTCAGAGAAGCAATTTGATCAGCTTTAACGATTGAAAAAATGATATCCTTGCGCGTATCGCTTAAGCCTAAAATATCGTAAATTTCTTTAGTGCCAGTACCTCGACCATGGGTAATAAAACTAATTCCAACTTCGTGCTTATTGAGGATTTTTAATACATCTTTGTCATAGTGATGTTTGATAATTGTGACGAAAAATTTTAACCGCGAAATTGAGTGTGTCTGATCGTAGGGTTTAAATTCTGGAGGTGTTTTTTTAAGCGCCTCGTCAATATTTGGTTTTACTATTTTTTTACTCATGAGCGTTCCTCGGTAAGATGAATAATTTGATCATCGTTTTCTTCGATAAAGCGAGCTCTGGCCATTTTAATGCGCCTTTGTTCTTGAGCAGTGACATATAATCCAAGAATTTGGATTGTAACTATGGGCATCATCGTCACCAAAGCATTAACGCCAAAGGCATAAGTCATTATATCTTGTCCATTGCCGGCATAAAAGTTCATCGCCGCACCGATGGCAAAAGGTAGAACAAACGAAGAATTCATGGGGCCACTAGTAATGCGCCCAGCATCAAAGGCCATGGCAGAATAAATTTTGGGAACAAAAAAAGCCATAATTAAGGCCACTAAATAGCCTCCCACAATAAAATATAGAATGGGAATGCTTAAAACAAGACGCATCATTGCAAAAGACATAGCAAGACCCGCTCCAATGGCAATAGCGATTAAAACAACGCCCTTGCGAATCGTTCCTTCAGTAATGTTTTCAATTTGATTAATTAAAACGTGAATCGCGGGTTCAAGTAAAACGGCCGACATTCCAATAATTGCTCCAAAAACGATTATTAGTGCTGGACCATCATTAGCGATTTTACTGCCGATCAGCCGACCAATTGGCAAAAAGCCGAAATTAACGGCAGTTAAGAAAACGACAAGACCGACATAAGTATAAACGAGGCCAGCGATAATTCGGACCAGCTCTTTCCAGGGCAAATGAATTGCTAGAGCTTGATAGATAAAAAAGAAAGCTGTAATCGGCAAAATTGCAATCGCAACATTCAAGGCGCTATTACCCAAAATACTGCCGAATGTTCCTGAGGGGTCAAGTGTAAAAGTAAAAGGCAAATCTTCAATAAAAAACGACAAAATCATAACGACTATGACTGGTCCTAACGAAGTTAAAGCAATTAAACCAAATGAATCTTCATCAGTTTTACGGCCTGATCTTGTCGTGGCAATACCAACACCCAGCGCCAAAATAAAAGGAACCGTTATTGTACCGGCAGAAGCCCCCCCTGCATCAAAAGCAAAGGGGAGAAAAGAAGGATTAACCAACATCACACCGATAGCGAGAGCGAATATCAAACCATAAAAAATGAAAAGCCATACAATCAAACTTTTTTGAAAGAGAATTCTTAAAATGCCGACCACCATAAAAGCGCCGAAACCTAGGCCAATCAAAATAATCACAAGCCACTCGTTGCTTAAAAAGGGTAACCACTGCGCTCCAAGGGGTACTTGACTAACTAGAACACGAAGATCTGGTTCGGCAACAACGATAAAAGCGCCGAGAAGAAAAAAGAGAAAAACCATCAAACCAATTTTTCTTTGACTTGTAATTGAAGCGCCAATATATTCACCGATTGGTGACATGGACATATCGGTTCCGATTGTGAAAAGCCCCATTCCAAGGGCAACAAGAACTGCAGCAACAATAAAAATAATAATGTCGCGATTATTATCAATTCGAGCTAGATTGCTCCAGTGCAAAATTAAAACGATGACGACCATGGGGAGAGTCGAAATTAAAGACGCTTTAAATTTGTGAAGCCAATCAAAAGACATAAATATATATTTATATTGTTCCTATTTTACAATTTTAACTTGATAATGTTAAAGCGTCAAACCATATAAAAGGGTTGAAGTAAAAAGCCTGCAAAAGTCGATTACTTATTTTTATTTGTAAAAAAGAGCTTTTTAAAATCTTCAGGCATTGAAGCGGAAAACTTGTATTCCTTTTTCTTAATTGGATGCATAAAAGTAAGTTCATAAGCATGAAGACCTAAACGCTTTAACGGATCAGATGGCTCGCCATACTTATCATCGCCAATAACATAATGGCCAATATGTCCTAGTTGAACACGAATTTGATTTTTTCTTCCTGAGGAGATATGAACGTCAAGGAGGGAATAGTCTTTATTTTCGGATATTACTTTATATCTCGTAATACATTCTTTTCCGAGTTTTTTATTGGGTGTAACATACATTAAATTCAAGCTATTTTCTGCTAAAAAGTGATGTAGGGTGTCTTCCTTTTTTTCAAGTTGTCCCTCAACAATCGCATAATAGCCACGGGAGGTAACAATATTAGCCCAACTCTTTTGAAGTAAATCACGTATTTCACTATTTTTGGCAACCATCATCACGCCTGAAGTATCTTCATCAAGACGGTGAACGACAAAAATACGATTATGCTTATCTTTTTGTTGAACGTAATCGGTCAGCATGCGGTATGCGGTTCTACCCTTTATCTTGTCACTAGCGACACTTAAAAGACCTGATGGCTTATCGATAACAATAAATTCCTCATCTTCAAAGATGATTGGCAGGT
>Ga0172378_10003393_pt1 | contig 14993 bp, 13 predicted proteins | sample GrowelOW332metaG_FD_119755 | JGI IMG/M metagenome (GOLD analysis project Ga0172378, IMG submission 119755) | Groundwater microbial communities from an aquifer near a municipal landfill in Southern Ontario, Canada - Pumphouse #3_1 metaG | ecosystem: Environmental > Aquatic > Deep subsurface >... | reverse complement strand
TTTTAGAAGCTGAAATGCCTTGTCTTGTTACCGTTACAAAACCTGATTTCGAACCACGTTTCCCAACAATCAGAGGAAAATTAGCTGCCCGTAAAAAAGAAATTGTGACATTAACCAGTGAAGATTTAAGTACCATTGATTTAATGCAGGCAGGTTTAAAAGGTTCGCCAACAAAGGTAAAATCAACCTTTACACCAGAAATTAAAGCTGGTGGATTAATGATTGAGGCTGAAACATCAGAAGAAGCTGCTGAAAAACTAGCGAACATGCTTGAATCTAAGAATATTATTTAATGGGAAGGGACATAATAATGGAAACTAAAACAAAAGATTTATGGGTATTTATCGAAACAGAAGCGAACGGTAGTGCCAAAAATGTTGGGTTAGAATTATTAAACCCTGGCCGCGAACTTGCAGAAAAGCAAGGAGGCAAATTGGTTGCTGTCGTTGTTGGAGCTGAAATTGATTCTGCAATTCAAGAAGTTAAAGCACAGGGTGCGGATCAAATTATTGCAATTGACGGTCAAGAATATGCGCATTATACGACAGATGCTTATACAAAAGCAATGTTTGCAATGATCACAAAATATGCACCAAAAACAGTTTTGATTGGTGCAACAAACAATGGTCGCGATATGGGACCACGTTTAGCAGCACGCTTGCGTACAGGTTTAACGGCTGATTGTACTCAATTAGCGATTGATGAAGAAACACAAGATATTATCTGGACACGCCCTGCTTTTGGTGGAAATTTAATGGCTAATATTATGTGTCCAGAACATCGGCCACAATTAGGAACGGTTCGTCCAGGCGTCTTCAAAAAGCGTGAAGCAGATGCAACACGTGAGTGTGAAGTCATCAAAGAAGATTTTCATGTTGATGAAAAAGATATTAGAACAAAATTAATCGAAGTCATTAATGAATTAGGCGGTGAAATGGTTGACCTTGAAGGGGCAGATATTATCGTTTCAGGCGGCCGTGCAGTTGGTGGTCCAGAAGGATTTGCAAAGGTTAAGGCTTTAGCCGATGCGTTAGGAGCAACCTTAGGAACATCACGTGCATGTGTGGATGCGGGATGGATTGCGCATGCACATCAAGTGGGTCAAACGGGTAAAACTGTTGCCCCTAAACTTTATATTGCTTGTGGTATTTCTGGAGCTATTCAGCATACAGCAGGAATGTGTGGAGCAGATTGTATTGTTGCAATTAACAAAGATCCTGAAGCGCCGATCTTTGATATTGCAGATTATGGGATTGTTGGCGATATGAACGAAATATTACCAGCATTAACCGAAGAAGTAAAAAAACTAAAGGCGTAGAAGAGTTATTTGGTTTAAATACACACAAAAAAACAAAAACAATTTAATTACTTAATGAAACTGCGACGGATTTAAACTTAACGGTTTTGCGTTGCAGTTTTATTTTAAGCGGGGGTGAAGACGATGAACAATTTATTTCTTGCATTTATTTTAGCATTGGTGCCAATTCTTTGGCTTATTATTTCTCTAGGGGTTTTAAAATGGCCAGGACAAAAAGCGTGTCCAATTGGCTTTGGATTAGCGATTATTTTAGCGATAGTTGGCTGGAAATTACCAGTCCTCGATACCATCACAGGTGGGATTGAAGGGATTTTAGTTGCATTATGGCCGATTGTTTATATCATTATTGCAGCGGTATTTACCTATAATTTAACCGTTTATACCGGCAGTATGGAAACAATTAAAAAAATGATGACCGGCGTTTCTGAAGATAAACGAATCTTAACATTAATTTTAGCTTGGGGGTTCGGGGGATTTTTGGAAGCTATTGCAGGTTTTGGAACAGCGGTTGCAATTCCAGCAGGGATTATGGCAGGACTTGGATTTAATCCTGTTACAGCAGCGGTTATGTGTTTGATTGCGAATACAACACCAACAGCATTTGGTGCGATCGGATTACCAGTTATTACTTTGGCGAGTGAAGGTGGTTTGGATGTTATGTTGACATCTTATACCGTTTCAGTTATGCTATTTTTATTAATTTTAATTATTCCATTTGTACTGGTTTCGATTGTTGGTGGCGGCTTTAGAAAAGGGGTTAAAGGTATTTTTGGGATTACATTAGCCTCTGGTCTTGCGTTTGCTTTGCCACAGGTATTTGTTGCCAAATATATTGGCGCAGAATTGCCAGCAATTGTTGGTTCGTTAGTGTGTTTAGGGGTGACGATTTTACTGGCTAAAACCGTTTATAAAAATAAAGATTACGAAGTTAGTGAAGAAAATAAAGTAACTGGTAAAGAAGGATTTATGGCATGGCTTCCCTTTGTGCTTGTCTTTGCCTTTATCTTATTAGCATCCTCACTTTTTCCAGCAATTAGTGAACCACTTAATGCAATTAAAACATCATTTATGGTTTATACAGGTGAAAATGCACAACCATTTACAATTAAATGGCTAGCAACACCTGGAACACTCATGATTCTTGCAACTTTCTTAGGAGGGATGTTACAGGGCTTTAAACCTAAAGAAATTTTAGGGGTTTTGGGACAAACGATTAAACAAATGGGTAAAACATCCATTACGATTGGTTCCATTGTAGGGATGGCACGTGTTATGGGTTATAGTGGGATGACAACTTCCATTGCAGATGTTTTAGTAGCTGTAACGGGTCGATTTTATCCACTCATTGCACCAGTCATTGGTGCATTAGGAACTTTTGTAACAGGTTCGGATACTTCCTCAAATATTTTGTTTGCTAAGTTACAAGTTGGTGCAGCAGATTCCATTGGTGCCAATGAATATTGGATTGCGGCAGCCAACATGGCTGGTGCGACAGCCGGTAAAATGATTTCGCCACAAAGTATTGCTGTTGCTACAGCGGCAACAGGGCTTATTGGTAAAGAAGGCGAAATTTTATCGAAAGCAATGAAATTCTGTGGGGTTTATGTTTTAATAATTGCCCTTGAAGTTTGGTTTGGAATTGGATTATTACCTTTTTTAGGGATTGCATAAAATTTAAAATAATAAAAAATTAAATGTCTGTTCTTTTAAGATACAAAAGAATAGCTGTCCTTGAGATTCTAAACGGTTATTAAAGGATGCTACTATAAACGTTAATCATACGATTAAGAATACACACTGCTCATAACGATATAAAAAAATTCAGAGAAAATTAATACACTGTAAAAATTTGACATCCTTTTGAAGAAAACGTGCAAGATAGAGGCGTTTAAAAAAATCATATAAAAAGACAAAAATAATTAAGGAGATTAAAATGAAAGCAAAAATACCTTTTGGACAAACGGAATTAGATTTAAATATGGATGATCAATATGTTAATGGCGTGATTCAATCGCGTATTGGTGAATTGTCGAGTGAATTTTCTGAAGATGATATTGTTAAAAAATCAATGAAAAACCTTTATGATAGTGCACCCTTAAAAAGCTTAGCAGTTGGGAAAAAGACGTGCACAATTATTATTTCTGACCATACACGGCCTGTTCCAAGTAAACACATCATTCCTTTTATGTTAAAAGAATTGAGAGAAGGCAATCCAGATATTCAAATTACGTTGTTAGTGGCAACAGGTTTCCATCGTATAACGGTGGAAAGTGAACTTGTTAATAAATTAGGCCGTAAAATTGTTGATGAAGAAAAAATTGTAGTCCATAATGCAGCGGATGAACAAGCAAATGTCAAGATTGGGGTACTTCCTTCTGGAGCAGATTTAATTATTGATAAGGTTGCAGCAGATGCTGATTTGTTGATTTCAGAAGGCTTTATCGAACCCCATTTTTTTGCGGGATTTTCCGGTGGACGCAAGTCTATCTTACCAGGGGTTTGTTCTCGAGTAACGGTTTTAGGCAACCATTGTTCAAAATTTATTGATAGCGAATATTCAAGAACCGGTATTTTAGATAAGAATCCATTGCATGAAGATATGGTTGCAGCGGCTAAAATGGCAAATTTACAATATATTGTCAATGTTATTATTGATGAAGATAAAAAGGTAGTTGCATCCTTTGCAGGTAATCCATTTACAGCACATGAAGCAGGGTGTGATTGGTTACGTCAATTCTGTGCCGTTAAAGGGATAACAGCTGATGTTGTCATTACCAGTAATGGTGGAGCTCCACTTGATCAAAACATGTACCAATCAGTTAAAGGAATGACCGCAGCTGAAGCCTGTGCAGGAAAAGATGGCGTTATTATTATGTGTTCTGAATGTGCGGATGGAATTGGTGGTGATGGTTTTTATAATGCACTTAAAGGGTGTAGCTCTATTGATGCATTAATGACTGAAATTCTAGAAGTGCCTCAAGATCAAACAAAACCGGATCAATGGGAATATCAAATTCAAGCACGTATTTTAATGAAACATCCTGTTATTTACGTATCTCAACCTAAAATGGAACAAACGGTTAAAGAAATGAAAATGGATTGGGCACCTGATCTAGATACAGCGATTAAAAAGGCGCGTGTAATTAAAGGTGAAAAGGCAACATTTACGATTATTCCAAATGGGATTTCTGTTATGATTGAAAAAGCATAAAAAGGTTTTTATAACTTTAATAAAGCTTCAAACAAAAACAAAAATACATAAAAATCTTGCAATTGTGACCTTTTTGTGATAAAAAGAGTGTATACTAAAAGCAATAGTTAAATGTGGAATAGCGAAATAAACGCTAGCTTAAATACATTGATTTAAACAAAATATCATAAAGTAGGAGAACACGCGAATGAGAAATGAAATGGAAATTATTCAAGAAAACGGTCAAATGTTTATTGTTCATTACAAGGATAATCAATATGAGACACGGCAAGGGTTTTGTGATTGGGTTCAAAAGAAACAACGCATTGCATTTAGGAGTAAGATGGAATTGATTAGTATTATTAACTCAGTTAATTGTTAATATAGCAATAAAAAAAACGGTACAGTCTTTGTACCGTTTTTTTCTTGCAAAAATAGGATTTAAAAGTTATAATAACAAGAAAGAATTAATGTAAACCGAGGGGATACAATGAAAAAGACAGGAATTATTTTTTATGATGAAGACCAGTTGTGTTTTGATATCAAGTTCAATGATGAAACATACTTAGGGGGGATTCAAGATCATCAGGAATTTGAAATTTATGCTGATTTTAGATGGGTTCAAGTACGTCTTGAAAAACATCATAATAAATATAGCGATGGATGGCAAATTGTTGCGGCAAAACCTGGGACAAATATTGGTATTATTAGTATGATGGGGGGGATTTCGGGTGTAGATGCTCGAATAGAACAAGAAGAAGAAGGAGAAATCGAAGAACAAGCGGTAGAAGATGTATTAGCCGCAATGCTTGAAAAAACAAGCGGTCAAACGCAAAATATACAAGCGCTGATGAAGCGATATGCGTATGCACATTTATTAGGTGTTCAAGAAAAGCTCTCCATTGAGGAACAAAAATATTTAGAAGTTGCAGCTATTTTTTTAGGATGGTTTCAGGAAAATCAAAAAAAAGAAAAAAGTGAGGCTAAAATACTGCTTAAAAAAATATTGGAGGGCTTTTATTTTAAAACAGCAACGATTGATCAAATTACGCTTTTACTTGAAAAAGAGGCAGTCACAAATTCTTCTCAAGCGAGTCAAATTTTAAGGGAATCAGCTGAACTAGTAAAACTATATGAAACACAAGCAGGACCGGACGAATGCTATGCGGCAGATCGCCGATACTTTAAAACGGCTACGGGCAAAAAAGTATTGCAACAGCAATTTGGATTGGTGGAAGGGTTAACTTTTATTTAGTCAGAACTGAACAAAAGTTAATATTTATGCATTTTTGAAACATAAAAGACCAATAATAAAAAAAAGCTTTACAAAATATGAATATTGGTGTATAATAATACACAAATATTTGAGGAGGATTTAAGTGATGAAAAAAAGTTTTTTAGCCATTTTAGTCGGGGTTTTATTATTTGTACCGATGGTATTAACCGGATGTGGTAGTTCAGAGTCTGGTGATGTTGAAGATCCATTGGCAGATGGAACATTAACAATCGGCACACACGATACCTATGTACCGTTAGAATACCGCAACGATAACAATGAAATTGTTGGATTTGATATTGATTTAGGAAATGCTATTTCTAAAGAATTAGGCGTTGATATCGAATGGGTACCCACAGAATGGGATGGTATTTTTACAGGACTAGATGCTAAACAATATGATATGATTCTTTCCGGGGTCAGTTTAACAAGCGAAAGAGAAGAAAATTTTGCGATGACCAAGCCTTATATTGCTAATGGGATTGTCATTGTATCTAGTACGAGTGCTACACCAGCAACAGAAGCAAAAGACCTTGAAGGTCAAACCGTTGGCGTACAACTACAAACGACAGCAGATATTGCTGCACAAGATATGAAAACGGTAGATGGTGTAGATTTTACGTTGAAGCAATTTGATAGTGCAATGGATGCTTTTTCAGCGTTAGAAGGACAAACAATTGACTATATTATTGTTGATCAGCCACTTGCAGCTTTTTATGCAGCACAAAAACCGGATAAATATACAATTACTTCTGAGGTCCTCTCAAATGAACCAATTGCGATTGCCTGTCGCAAAGAAAATACAGCGTTCAGAGATCAGATTAATGATGCGCTAGATACATTAGTTGATAATGGTACAATGGCGGAACTTTCGGAAAAATGGTTTAATGAAGATTTAACACAAAACATTAGTGATGAGGTTAAAACATACGAATAAAGCTCAAAAAGATCTAGAATTTTTTCTAGGTCTTTTTTTGTGCATTTTTTGTTTTTATGGTATAATAAACAAAAGATTAATCACTAGAAACATCATTAAACGAGTATTAAAAATGAAATAAATGAAACAGAAAGGGATTATTATGAATCAGGAAGAAAGATTATTTCAATTGTTTCGCGACTGTTCCAATAAAATGGGGCGTGGACCAGGACCAGGACATGGTAATCGCCGTTTTCATAATCCAGGGCAAGGAAGAGTTTTAGACTTATTAAATCAAAAAGGAAGGCTTTCTCAAAAGGAATTAATGGGGCTAATGGGGATTCGAGCCAGTTCAATGAGTGAAGTTCTGAAGAAACTGGAAAGTCGTGGCGAGATTACTAAAGAAAAGTCAAAAGAAGATCGGCGAAATATAGAGATTAAGATTACGGAAAAAGGCGAAATTATGGCAAATCATCAAATGCAATCACGAGCAGAGTCTTCGGAACGCTTATTTGGTGTTTTATCAGAAGATGAACAAATGATGCTTTATAATTTGTTAACCAAGTTGTCTAATAGTTGGGAAGGCCAAGAACAAAAGACAGCAAGAGGGCGTCATTATAGAGGTCAAGGCAATAATGAGGGACAGGAAATCATATTTAGTGAGGAAAAATGATGCTTTTAAAATAAAAAGAGTCCACTAAGGGACTCTTTTTATTTTGCGCGGTTTTATTTTAAATAGGGCAATAAAAACTGATAAATACCATGGCGATCATTTGGATCACAAACGGCATCGGCTAATTCTTGAACATGTTGACTAGCATTGCCCATAGCGACACCGGTTCCTGCCCAACGCATAACAGCAATATCATTTTCACCATCGCCAAAAGCGACTACATTTTCAGTTGGAATATGTAGATGCTGTGCAAGATGTGCGGCACCAATACTTTTATTAATAGCTTTAGGGGTTATTTCAAAACAAATTTTACCCGTTATGGCTAATTCGAAATTTCCTTCATTTAAAATGTATTGTTTTAAGGCGCGTCTTTGTGAGCTCGCTTCGATTAGAACAACTTTATTAACATCATTTTCATAAACATACTTTTCAAATTTTGAACGATTAAAAAATGCAAAATTACATTTTGGGTAAGGATGTTCGCCTTTAAAGGCATTTAATTGGAACATTAAATAATTTTTTAACCCCAAACAAATACGGCCTTTAGGGGTATAAAAAATAGGCTTTTTATGAATGGAATCGGCTAATTTAAAAAAAGCTTTTTTTTGTTCGAGGGAAAAAATTAAATTTGTAATAGGATCAGTTTGGCCAACTTGACCGACATAAGTGCCATTTGAACCAATATAATAGGTTTGATCAGAGATGAGTGAGGCATGAAAGCGTGCGTCACAGGCCGGTCGGCCTGTGTTAATGGCAATATGCATTCCTTGCGCTTGTAGTTGTTGTAAAAGTTTTTTTTCTTTGTTTGGAATATGACTTAGTTTATTTAGCAAGGTTCCATCTAAGTCGAAAAGTAGTAGTTGTGGGTTCAAAGTGTTCCTTTCTAAATGACCGTAAAAGAAATGTCATCTGGGGGGATAAAAATAGAATCGTCAACAACATTTTCTTGAATATTTTTGACGGTATACGTGTGGGTACAGGTTCCATTAACGGTTTGCGTATATTGAATGGGTATGCCATATTCGAGTGAATACCATGTTTCAGAAACAACAGTACCACCAGAGGCATTTTCAGTTGTTGTGACGACAATAACGGGTTCGCCATCTAAACTATCTCGATGGACAGTATAATTAGGATCGTCTGTTTCTTGTAATTGATCAGCATAAACAGGAGCAGTATCACTAATTGCCGTATTAGAATCTACAGAAGGATCATCAACAATTAGTGTGCCGGACTTGCTATCGTCCCAAATATATGTTTTACCCTGTGCTTTATTATAAATAGTATATTGATGACCAGTTGTTGTGGTCGTATCAATACGGAAAGAGCCATCTTTATAGTAATTCATTGTATTGCTAGCTTCTGTGCCGGCACGATCAGAGGTTTCCATTTGATAGTTGTTAGGCAGTTCTTTAGGGATAGCATTTAACATAGATTCCGAGGATTCTGTTTCCGCCGTTTCACTTGTTTGTGCTACGGTTTCGCTTTCATTAGCGGTTTCTGTTGGTGTGGTTGTTGGTTTTTTAGTAAAGGTTGTGATTGCAAAAATACCACCACCAAGGATTACGAGACAAATAATAAGTGCAAATATTTTCTTTTTCATTTAGTTTTCTCGAATTCTTCTGAGAGGGTTTTAACGACATCAAATGGTGTTGCTTGATAAACATAGTAATTAAGCCAATTAAAAAACAATAAATTAGCATGTCCGCGCCAATGAACCATCGGTTTTTTTGATGGATCATCATTCGGATAATAATTTTTAGGAATTTTAATGGCTTTACCTGCAAGAAGATCCCGATCGTATTCTTGTTTTAAAGTATCACGGTCATATTCACTATGACCAGTTACAAAAATTTGACGTCCTTCGAGAGCTGTAATAAGATAAGCGCCGGCTTCTTCGGAATCGGCAAGTGTCGTTAATGCGGATATGGCATTTAGATCTTCCAAACGAACTTCGGAATGGCGAGAGTGTGGCACAAAAAAATCATCATCAAAACCACGCAATAAAGGGACATGCTTTTTTTGAACATGATGTTCGTAAACACCAAAAAGTTTTTCTTTTAGAGGATACTTGTCGATATGATAATGGTAATATAAAGCCGCTTGTGCTCCCCAACAAATATGAAGGCTGGAATAGACATGTGTTTTGCTCCATTCCATAATATTGACTAATTCAGGCCAATAATCAACTTCTTCAAAAGGTAAATTTTCAATAGGGGCACCGGTAATAATGAGACCATCAAAATAGTCATCTTTGATATCAAGCCATGTTTTATAGAAAGTTTCAAGATGGCGCGCATCGGTATTTTTACTATTGTGGATATCCGATTGCAAAAGGGTCACATCTACTTGCAGAGGGGTATTCCCAATGAGTCGTAAAAGTTGCGTTTCAGTAACAATTTTTGTGGGCATTAAATTCATAATAGCAATTTTTAAAGGACGGATATCTTGTGATAAAGCCCGGTCTTGATCCATTACAAAAATATTTTCTTCTTCTAGAATTTTATAGGCAGGCAGGTTATTAGGAATTTTTATTGGCATAGTATTGACCTTTCGTTAAAAGATTAATTATCTCTAGTATAAAATAAATTACTGTAATTTTGCTTAATCCTTCAAAGTTAAAGGGATTACAATGGTTTACGGAAAAATTTATTAAGATTATACTAATATAAGGATTAAGAATGTTGAGTTCTACATGTAAAAATTTTGATCGAATGAAAGCGATGTAAAAAATAAATCTTTTTATATAACAAACTAAAAAGGAGCGTTAGAAAATGGGTAATAAGGGTTTTTAAAGAAAGAAAGGCAACCAAAGGCATTCATTAAGGCCAAGATTAAGATTTTAGGGAGGTAAATGTATTCATAAAAAAGAGACGGTTCTTCCGTAAGAATCGTCTCTTTTTTATGAATACATTTTAAAAACCGCTTTACACAATCAATTTATGCAATGGATGCAGAATAGATACTCTTAATGGATTTGTCTAATAGTGCGTCAAATTCATCGATTGATTGATCAATGGTTAAGCCTTCTGTTAAAGCACGCGAAAAGCTTGCAATAACGCCAGGGTTTTTAGTCAAAAGAGTATTTGATTCTTCTCGAGAGTAACCACCAGAGAGGGCAACCACACGTGTTACATGTTGATCAGCGATAAGTGCAGAATAGAAACCGCCTTCAGAGGGTAATGTTAATTTAAACATAATATGAACATCATTATCTAAAGTTGCTAAATGTTCAAGAATTTCTTTTTTAAGGATTTTTTCGCATTCAGGTTTAGAAGTACTTTTAATATCAACTTCTGGTTCTAAAATTGGAACAAATCCAGCAGCAGCAATACGTAATCCGATTTCAAATTGTTGGTCTACAATTTTTTTGATGCCGACAGCATTAGCATCGTGAATGACAGAACGCATTTTTGTTGCAAAAATATGACGTTCTTTTGCTAACTTAAGTGTACTATCTAATTGTGGAATAGGTTTCATGATTTGAACACCATCTGCTTCCGCAGACAACCCCTTATCAACTTTTAAAATAGGTAAAATGCCTTTTTCTTCCCAAAGATAATCAGCGGTTAATTTACCTTCGATTTTACGGTTCATTGTATTTTCAAATAAAATGGTTCCTAAAATATGTTCGGAAGTGAAAATAGGACTAGTGATAATACGTGTACGCATTTTGTGAACACAATCAAACATTTCGTCATTACCATTGTAACTTTCAGCAGGGACACCATATAAGCGCAATGCTTTGGGTGTACTGCCACCACTTTGATCTAAAGCCGCAATAAAGCCTTTTCCAGTTGCCATTCTTTGATACTGTTTTTGATTCATAAATATAACCCCCTTAAGGTTTTAAATGTTAAAGAATAAAAGTCTGTAGTGTTTTTCTACTGACAAGTTTATTATAATACGAGTGGGATAAAAAAGCAAATACTAACAAAAAAATTAAGAAAATATCAAGTTTTAAAATACTTTTGTAGGGATCAAATTTGTCCATGGTGGATAAAAAAGTTAATTGAAGTACAAAGAAATACAAAGTACACAAGAATGGATAGAAAAGCTAAGTAAAAAAAACGCCTTTAAAGGCGTTTTTTAACTTAAAAATTTTCAACAAAAAGTTCGAAATAAGCTTTAGCATGTTTACATGCTGGACAGAGGTCAGGTGCTTCAGCGCCAACGAAAATATAACCACAATTGCCACATTTCCATTTTGTATTTGGATTCCGTTTAAAGACCGTACCGTCTTGAATATTAGCAGCTAATTTGCGGAAACGATGTTCATGTTCTTTTTCAGAAATCGAGATTGCTCTAAATGAATCAGCAACATCTGCAAAGCCTTCTTTTTCAGCAACATCTGCAAAAGCAGGGTAATCGATAGCCCATTCACCGTGTTCGCCATTCGCAGCATTCAATAAGTTGTCGATGGTACTATTGCTTAAAGAAACTGGATAAGCACCTTCAACATTCACATCAAGTGCTTCACCACCGGTTAATTGTTCTGCAATATATTTGTAGAAAATTTCACCATGTTCTTTTTCGTTTTGTGCCGTTTCTAAGAAAATGCCCTGAATTTGGACATAACCCTCTTTTTTAGCTCTTGAAGCAAAAAAAGTGTAGCGATTACGTGCTTGACTTTCTCCAACAAATGCATGCATTAAGTTTGTTAATGTTTTAGTATTTTTTAAACGTCCCATAAATAATCCCTCCTACAAATTATATTTATTACAAATTATTTCATACAGTCATATTATAACGCAAATAGGCAAAAATACAAGGCTAGTTATAAAAAAAACGAACAATTTAAGGAGAATAACAGGTTAATCAAGAACAAAGGATAATGATTGTTATATGAACAGAGATATGCTATAATAAGGCTATAAATATAAGGAGGTAAAAATATGAAATGTTCAAATTGTGGAAAAGTACTTTCGGATGATTGTAATTTTTGTTCGGAATGTGGGACAAAAATTGACCCATCCGATGAGCTGGAAAATGATGCCTTTTTATCAGATCAATCAGCAATGGTCAATGGAGCGGAACGCGATTACCTCAATAGTAAAAATGAGGTTAATAACCAAGCAATAAAGAAAACACCGTTAAAAGGGACAATAGCAACGGTGGAACAAAACGAAGCATCTGCAACATTATCAAAGAAGGTGGATGAAACAGATTCTTTAGCAAATAAAGAAGTAGAAATGATGGAAAATGAGAATACGCCTAATCCGCAAGAATGGTTAAATGTACCATTGAATAAGGGATACCTTTCTAAGGATCAAGAAGATAAGCGTTTAGAAAATAGCTCCACTATAGCGATGCAACAGAAAAATGAAGGCATAATGAATCCAGCGCAAAAAAAATCACAAATAACTGATCAGATAGCACCAAAAAACAAAGAAATGCCACCTATAACAGGACATGATTCAAGAAATAAAGCAGAAAAATTGGCCACAGATTTAATGTCTATGGGCGATTATATCTTAACCATGATTATTTGTGCTTTACCTATTGCAGGATTGGTAATGATTATCATTTGGGGATTTACGAGTAAAGATGTGGGTCCAAATAAACAAAACTTTGTAAGAGCGTTACTTATTATTAAGGTTATTTTAATGATTTTGAATATTCTATTTATTATTGCGGCAAGTTTCAGTATTTTAAGTTCTATGCCTTTTATGCCCTCTCGATCCATGTCCATGTTTTAAAGAAGTGAAAAAAATATGGCGATAAAAATGATGTTTTATCGCAAAGCAATTGCCTAAAAACGTTTAAATACCTTGTGATTTTATCATAAGGTATTTTTTATTAATCAGTAAAAGGCATATTAAGGTAAATAGTTCCTTGACGAACGAGTTCAATAAAAGGACCCGTTAAATCAGGGTCAAATTGTTTTCGGCTGCCTTTTAAAATTTCATTTAAAACAGATTCTAAGTCTAATGCTTTTTGGTAACATCGATCGGAAGTCATTGCATCAAAAGCATCTGCAATTGCAAGATAACGACCGCCTAAAGGGATTTCTTGTCCCAAAAGGCCACGTGGATAACCTTTGCCATCCCAACGTTCATGATGGCTTGTGACGGTTGGGATGAGATAATCAAGATTTGGAAGGTAACGAATAATGCCAATAGAATGGATTACATGGCTTTTTATAAGGGTATACTCCTCAGGCGTTAATTTTCCAGGTTTGGTTAGAATATTCTCTGGAATGGCAATTTTACCGATATCGTGTAAAAGACCAGCTTCATGGATTAGGTTCACATGACCAGAATCAAGGCCCATATGCTGTGCAAGCGTTGCAGCATAAGCGGCAACATTTTGACTGTGTTGAAAAGTATAATGGTCTTTAGCATCAATGGCTGCCGTTAAAGCGTAAACGGTTGAAGCATATTTATCATAAACATCTTTCTTGGGTTTTGAGAGTTCAGGGCCATTGTATTCTCCGGTATTATCCTGCATATGGTAAGTCACAATGCAATTTTTGCCCTTTTTTTTTGCTTGAAAAACAGACATGTTGGCATTGGTTAAGACTTCTTGAGCGTTACTAGCACTATAGGGATAGACGCAAATACCAGCACTAAAGGTTAATGTTTTCATTGGGGCGGTTTCTTCTAAAGAGTGTAATTCAGCCATTTGTTTTTGCAAATTTTGGACAAGTTGTAGGATTTGCATCTGATTGTGGTTGGGCAAACAAAGGATGAATTCTTTCCCCCCGTAACGACCAGCAAAGCCTTTAGAACCAAGGGTGTAATGAATGCGTTTAGCAAAAGCACTTAAAGCGGTATCCCCTTTTTGAGAACCATAAAGCTCATTAAATAAGCGAAAATCATCAAAGCTAATGAGGGCTAAGGCAAGGGAATGGGTGCTTGGCTTTTTAATGACATTTTTAATTTTGAGTAAAACAGTTTTGCGATTAAAAAGGCCGGTTAAAGAATCTGTCTGAGCTTCTAATTGAGAACGTTCATATAAAGCAGCATTGTTTAAGCTAATCGTCGCAAAAGCCTCAACCGATTCTAAAAAATTAAGGGTATCAAAATCTAAACGATTAGGTCCTTCGCAAAGCACCATTAAACCAAAAAGTTTGTCTTTGTGTTTTAAACCAACCACGACGCGAACCTGTTCTTCTGCGAGCATATTTTTTTCAGATTCCCACATGGCTCTATAAAAGGCAGAACGTTTAATATCCTCTACGCAAAGACAACCATCATGGTTGTTAAACCAATGGATAAACGGTGTATCGGCTTCAAAAGATAAAGCATGGGTATCTAAGGATTTAGAAGAATGGACCGTTTTGTATTTATGTTCTTTTTCATTTAAAAGCAGAATGTTGAGATGCGTAGAAGGCATATTATCAGTGATGACTTCCTCTGTTAGTTCAAAAATGACTTGTGTATTTAAAACTTTAGAAATGGCAAGACCATATTCTTTTAAACGTTCTTTGGTTGTTTGTTCTTTTTTTAAAAAAAGTTGATTGGTTATATATTCTATAATGGAATAGATCAAGAATAAGGATAGGGTAAATAAAACGCATAAAACGGCGGTTGTCCAAGGCGCAATTAAGGGAAAATACGTGCGGATTAAAGCACTTAAAGGATTTAACGTTGGTAAAGCGACTAAGGTTACAAGGAC
>Ga0172378_10003392_pt1 | contig 14994 bp, 13 predicted proteins | sample GrowelOW332metaG_FD_119755 | JGI IMG/M metagenome (GOLD analysis project Ga0172378, IMG submission 119755) | Groundwater microbial communities from an aquifer near a municipal landfill in Southern Ontario, Canada - Pumphouse #3_1 metaG | ecosystem: Environmental > Aquatic > Deep subsurface >... | reverse complement strand
TTCCTTTCCATTTTCTTTGTAATATTCAATTCTTTCCTTTTTCTCTAAAGTTGTTAGCAATTTTATCAACTCCAATAAATTAATACGAGAGTAATCATTTAGATTACTCTCGTATATATAATATATAATTCAAAATTTAGGGTCTACCATTTTATTAATATCCGCTGGCAGTATCATGGTTAATGAATGAAGACTGTCTATACCTTCATTTGTTGTTTCCATAATATTCTTTCCGCTCAATGACACAAAATGCCTTTTAGAATCTAATTGTTTTGTTAATTCATCATTAGCCTCTGCAGAGAATATAGATTTACAGCTTACCTGATCGCCGTCCGAATCAGATCTTGAGTTATCTCAAGCCCGGCTATATCATATCGAAATTAATTCGACCCTACTCTTTCGATTTAATGGGATTAAGATAAGCTATTATCACTTATCGACCAACCATATTACGGCTCTACTCTACTTGCTTCGTGTACCATGACAGTACCTTATTTTCAATCCTGCTCTATTTCACGCTCTTATGGATTTATAGCTTTCGATAGTCTGTGAACGTTTTTCCTCCAATGAGGAAACTTCGCTGCGTTTGATAGTCCCTAGCATGATGATGTTACTATACCGAGTCCGTTACTACTCGCCACTTTATATTACTATAAAAGCTTAGTTATCATGCCCTTATTATAAGGATCGTCCCCGCAATTAAGTAGGTTTTTGTTATAGAGGATTACAACGGATTTCAATAATCCCCATTTATACTACCAAGATATACATTACTAATACGCATAGTATCTATAAATAAATTAGTTGTATTAGATCCTATCATATCTTTTGAAATTTTTGGATAGAATCTATAAAATGTATCATTTACAACCATAGGTTCTGTGTCATTTGTGGAGCTAACATTAACCTTGGTTGGAAACTGCGAAAAGATACTATCTATTGGAAATCTTGTAACCAAAACACATTTATCTTTTGTTACCTCTACAGCCGCCATATACATTAGATCACACCATGTCATGTATCTTTCCATTACTGGAAATTTTATAAGATCTTCTTTATTAAGAAATTCCTCATCACTTATATGCTTTCCTTTAAAAACTAATGGTACTTCTTTTAACTTAGGATCTTCTAACGGAAGCATGATAGGCCGCAACCTATTTGCGTATCCATGTATGAATCTATCTATTTCTTCTTTTATCTTTGTATCAGAAAAGCTTATCTGATAATCTTTCATTCTATACTGTTTTATTTCTTTTTCTCCATTTTTCCCTTGCACAACAACGCTTCTAATTTGAGAATTTGCAAATTCATTTTCAAAAAATCTTCTCATATAAAACAAAATAAATGGGAAAAAATTAGAAAGTACAGCGGCTAATGGAACAGCAGAATGATCAATATCGCATATAAGATCCGACATTCTTTCTACGGATAAATCGCTGGCGCTTAATACTAATCTAGCGGAATAATCTGTGGTTTTACTTTGTGATGCTCTTCGCATTATTCCCATTTTACCAGGTAGCTGTGGCTCACTAGCAAACCATTCATATAGCTTTACCAATGTATCTTGTATTCTTCCCCTAACAGTATCGGATAGCGAAATACCGTATTCATTAGAATCCTTTAAAGATCTAGCAGCTATTAATAGAGAATTATACATTTTATTTATATCCCCAACTCCTAGCATTCCAGATGCATCATTATCGGTATTGATATCTCTATAGTATGCAGGTATTACTAGCATATTGCTTATGAACATCTTATCTTTATTCTCAGATAAAAATTTCTTATAGAAATCTCTATTTTCAGATTCTGTTGATTTGATTTTAATAGAATCAAAATTATCTCTAAGAAATTTAATTCCACAGGATCCATTTTGGTCTTCTACTAATTCACCGGCAACTATCTTAAATTTAGATGTTCCATGAACGCATGCAACTACCTTGCTATCAAGTTTAGTCCATATTTTATAAAATATGGGAGCTATGAAAACCTCTTTGCCAAGAGAAATATATCCAAAATTTTGAGATCTATTTGTTTTATCTATACCAAAAATTTCATTTGATAAAAGGCCTAACGGAGTTGGAGAATTGTTTTTTGTAAAGAATACCGGATCCGAAACCTCTTTACAGTGCTCAGCATTTGCTTTTATAAAAGCATTTACATCTAATGGTTTTATATTTAAATGTTTTTCTTTCAAATAAAGTCACTCCTTTCATTTATTACAATGTTTTAAATAGCATAAATATAGGAGTATAGCAATTGCTATACTCCTAATATATTATCTATAAATTGCATGTGTACTGTCCCTTTAACACATCTAACTTCTACTTTATAATGATGACCTGCCAGTCTAAACTGCAAGTCTTTAAAGAACCCCTGCATAAACGATAAATCATTAGAAATGGAAGAGAGGATAAATTGGCATTTGCCTTTATCCTCCTTAAAATCAATAATTAATTTACTATTGTCCCCTACCATTTCGGATAATATTGCATAGATTGCGAGGTGTTCATCAAAATATTTACTAACTTGCTTCTCTTGATCTGAATGATTTATGAAAGAAGCAAATTGTTCTATAGTCATCCCCATTTTAACTATCACCCCTTAGATTGTCTTCTTCCTTTTGATTTTCATTGGCCTTTTTATCTGGAGCACTTCGGCTTTCTTGCACGGCTTTATAATATAAATAATGCAAAAATCCGAATGGCAGCTTAAACGCATCCATAAAACTTAAATTTATGCGATAATATTTCGCCACCATTATTACGCGATCGTAAAGTTGGCGAGCGCTGACAACTGCTCCCGTGTAAAAATCAAATCTAATGGGGAAATACGAACCTGACGGCCATTTGTAGATTCCATAGTCTGTTGTTCTGCAAAATGATGAGTACATTTTTCGCCTTCAACATGAATATCATCATTATCTTTCTTAGGGCCATATGTGCCTTTGCAATCTGCTTCAGGCATAAAGTATAAGAAATCATCATTGCGGTATTGCATAAGAGTAGTAATCAATGATGTAAATCTTGTGGCTTCATCTACTGTAAGAGTAGACATAATTTTGCTAATTGCAATTATTTTAAGTTTGACGCTTTTAGTAGCGTCTCCCTTAACATCTGTTTGCAAAGGAACTCCTGTACCATTTTCTATCTGATACAAATTATCAATGTATTGCGCAATGGCAATCAACTGTCCATATTTTTTCCTGAAATTTCTATCAAGAGCGCTAAGTTCAAACACTGCATTGTAAATGCTTGGAGCCTTGATTGAAACGGCATACTGCTGAGAGATCGGAATTGCTTCATTGCCAACAAGCCTTGATTTGCCAACGAGTTCTCCCTTTTCGATAATTTCATCAACACGTTCCTTAGTTCCATGAGTGCAATCAGGATCTAATCTAAACATATCCTCGATAGATTTTTCTTCAATGAACGTATTGTTACATTCATTGCATACATATGTCAGATAATTACTATCTTTAAACGTAGCTACATACAGTCCCCAATAAAGCTGGTAAGCGTCCCAATCGCAAATGCTTTTCAACCAAACATCAAAATCAGGTTTGTTGACACTTACATCATGTTTATAGATGATAGAATAAATCCCACGGGAAGATTCTAATTCACTAGAATATGATTCAGGACGAAGTTTAGGAATTTCATCACCGGTTAAAGCAGAGAATGTAATCATTCTAGCGCTATGAATTAACGGAACAGAAGCTGTATTTACTACCTTTGGCATTACGCGACTTAATGCTTTTGTAGCAGATATAGATGCTGTTGAAATCCTAAGCTTGCCAGTTGGTATTGTAACATTTAGCTTGCTCTTTACTTCTTCTTGAAATGCCTTTTGATTCTTCTCTACCCAAGCATCATATAATACCTGTTCATCTTCAGATAATTTAGAAGAATCAGATTTTTCTTCTTCTTCCTTAATTTCTTCCAACAATGCATCATAATCATCATCATCCAATTTTGCTTCTGCTAAATTATTAAGATTAACTTCTTCATCTAATCTAACCTGTTCAGAAATAGATTCGTGATGTTTTTCTTGCTTAAAAGATATATCTGCTTTAACTTCGGTTGTTGCCTCTGCTAATTCATCTTCTCCAGAAAGCTCTTGTTCTAATTTTGCTGCCATAATTTTATCTTTAGCTGGCAAAATTATTTCATTCAGCGTTTCCCGCTTATTTCTTTCCAAACCTTTATCTAGCCTATCTACAATTGCCTGCTGATTGGCAATTTCTGGCGGTGGAGCGATAGGTTTCCTAGGGATAATCTGAGATGCATCCTCCACTATGATAGGTTCTGTGTTTGCATTTGATACTGCAGCGCCTTTAGCCATCTTAGGTGTTATAATCGATTTTTTAATTTCAATTATTTCTTTTGCATCTGTTCCCAAATCTTCTAATGTAATCTTTTCTTTAGCCATTTATTTTCCCTCCATTAAAGTGATTCTAAAGTATTGTTTTCAGTATCAAAAGCAAGTGAATATACTGTTTTATCAACTGTGACATATATATTTAAAATCTTATCATTCAAAACCATACTTACCTCTGTTGCTGATAATTCAGGCAAATATGTTTCTATTTGATCTTTGTAAGCTGTTTCCATATCTGATATTTTATCTTCACTGGTATATCTATATGTGGAAACAATTCCTAAACCCATGTTAGGCCTTGATGGATATGTTCCCTTTTCTAACAAAGCAAGCTCAACTAATTTTGTAACAACAGCATTCTGCCCAACATAAATTTTAGGCTTGCCAAATTCATCATTAGAAAGTGCATACTCTCTTAAATTCAATAAATCACTCAAATAGATCACCTTCATTCATATAAAATTACTTATAAGTTTAGAGTATTAAAATATACGGTCAATAAGCATATTAAATAGAATAGGAGTTTGTCCTATTCTATTTATATCCATAAAGATTATTACTTATTTTATCTTTAAATCCTTGATGATTTCCAACTATATAATTTACTGGAACCGCAAAATTATTATTCCATAAAACATCATCTAATATGCAAAAATCATCCAATAGCATAATCGCAGAATAATCTAAAGACTCACTATCCCATGACTGAGAACCTATTCTTGTATATAAATTTTTAGTATTTAAAAAAGAAAGCATATCTGCAGGCAATCCGGAATCAACATTCTTATACTGCACTCCATTTATATAATATCTTAGTTCACCAGATTTATACGTGATAGCCCAATGTTCCCAATTATTTATAGAATTTGCCAATGTTGCAGCACTTATAGTAGCTGATCCGCAAATATATGATGATGGTTTATTATATAATGATGCATATTTTGAACTTGTATTTGATGGCCTATATGCTTCTATACACCTTAATACTGGGGTTCCTCCAACCCCAGAACTATTCCATATAGTACTAAGATCTGGTTCTATTATAAATGGAACCGCGCAGCTTCTCCCTGTAATAGGTGAGCTCCATTTTATCCAAAATGAAATAGTAAATTTCGTAAGGCCATAAAGAATATTTGCTGGAGTAATTACTACTGGATATATTTCTTTATATAATTACTATAATCATTATTATAAAATTCCAGTATATAATGATATAGATTGTGATCTTACGGTAATTCCATATTACATCCTTAAAGATATTTATATCCATGGGGACATTACTGTTATTCCAGCAGAATCTGATGATGAAAAGAAGTTTGATCATCCTGGTATTAATAAACTTATGAATACATTTAATACCATAAATGATAAAGAAACCCACATGGAAGTTGATGTAGATATAGATGTACTTCATCAGAATATAGCTAATGATAACAATGGGTATTTCCCAGAGGATGTATTCTAATACATCTAATTAAAGAAAGGATTGATAATATGATTTATTTTTTATTACTACCACTAAATTTAGTGGTGATGCTACTATGTTATATAACAAATCCAATTGTTTGTTTATTTGCAGATGAGGAGGGAGAACTGCATGGTATTTTAAAATACTGGCAAACTTGGGATGATAGTTGCGACTCTATGTTCTTTGTAAAAGAACGAGCTCCTAAATACATCAAATATGATTATGACAGTAAGTATATTCAAGTTATAGGAACGGATTCTGAACTTTCTAAAACTGGAAATAGTAGGTGCTATTCTAAGTTGAAAGATGGAGCTACCTTCACGTTCAAAGAGAAAGTTCAAAGATACTTATGTAGAGTATTATGGCTTACCAGAAACAATGCCTATGGTTTCTCTTTCTATATGTTTGGAGTTAATGTAAAAGGATGCGATTTAGAAATTAAGAAGAACATCCGCGAAGGTGATAATGAATACCGCTTTGCTTATGACAAGACAAAGAGTATTTTTGCTCGCCCATGGGTATTATATTATAATTGGAAAATCAATGATAAATTTTATTGGAATATTTTCTTAGGATGGAAGATTAGTACATCCAATCCAACAGATACAAGTTTAAAGAAAGCCATGATTGCTAATAGAATTTCAATTAGAATTTATTAATAGAGGAGTGATTTATAATGGCAGCACCAAAAACAAATGGTATATTACGAGCTACATTAAAAGATATGAAAATTGGAGACTATTGTAAATATGAAATGATTGGCGTTCCTGGAGTAGGGTTAAAATTTCAACCATATGTAGATGCAAGCACTGAAATGACTAGTGGATATTGTTTTGTAAATTTTGATGATTACGTGTCTGGATCTATGAAAACTTTTTTTTATTTTATAAAAGTAGATTATGGATTAGCAATGAGTACTATTGCAGCTTTATATAGTGCAAGTAAACGTGATGTTAATAAATATAATTTATTATATGGATTGAAAAGTACTGATGGTGCATTGATACGTACTCCGTCTTCTGATGAATTAATAAAATATATGCTCAATAATGATCTGAATGGAAATATTGTTGAAAATGATACAGCAGTATGGTCTGATAATATGTTAATCAATCATATTATACAAAACTTAAATAGCCATTTATTGATCAAGGGTGACACCTCTGATTTGCTGGTCGGTAATTATACTGGGGATGCAAGTGTTTTGCGGTTAACTGTAGAGTTTGTTGATAATGATAAATCTACTAACGTGTTCTATTAAGTAGGTGAATAGAATATGAGTGATATCACTTCATTACAAACAGCAATTTCTTTAGATACTATATTACCATTGCAAACTATAAGTGCAAACTTTACTGTAACTACTAGTGGTACTCTAGGCACAATTTCTAATCTAGGATCTGCAACTGGAAATTTGATTACAGATCCTACTCAAGTAACCACTGGTAAATTTAATTTTATATGTATAGGTTACGATACTACTGGAAATAAACTACTATTAGCAGATAGAGTAGTTCAAACTAATGTAGCTCTAAGTGAAAGATCTTTTTCTGGTGTATCATCCTCTTTAGGATCTACTAACGTTTATCTTAGATGGCCTACTATTTCACTATATACTCAAGCAATTGTTAGTTCTTTAGGAAGTTTATCTGCTAATGATTCTATATGGAATGCATCTATAAAAACATGGTGTATTGATATACCAACAGCATCAACTGATGGTGTATTAGCAAATATAATGGGTGGTGCAACACCAGATACATTAGACAGTATTGTATATACAACTATATCACCAATTTTAGGATATAGACCATTGATAGCAGTTAAACCTACTATTGTTCCTAGAGGAAAAGTAGGAACTACTATTCCATTAGTTACTTCTATTTTAGATATGGTTCCGGGAAAAGCTATTTCTTGTGAATACACTGCAACTACTAGCGGAGCTATTGGTACTTTTGCTAATATTGGAGCGGCTACAAAAGATAATTTACCAGATATACCAGCTGCAACAGCCGATGGTACATTCTATTTTATCTGTATAGGATATACCCCTCAAGGTTATCCAATTTGTTATGCAGATAGAAACGTTCAAAACAATGTGGCAGCTAATAATATAGACAGCGCTATGTTTAGTGCATATGGTAAAACCACAAGTATCTCAGGAACGAGTGTTAGATTAAGACTACCAAATACTATTCCTGAGATGTATATATCTCCAGCTACAGATGTATGTGGAGAATGGGATTATGCAATTACTAAAAATACATCTGCTGGAAATACAAATGATATATGGAATACAAAATATTCTCAGTCTTTAACAATGGTATTTCAAAAATATGTCATGGCAGACAAATCAGTACAAAATGATGGTACAATTGTATTGGTCAGAGGATATCAAGATGAACACTCGACTATAGAAAACCAACAGCAGATAGTAACAACCGTAGCAGTTGACAGAGTAGGATTCAGACCAGTAATGATAATTCCATCTTCTGGAGTTACCAGAGGTAAAGCTGGATGTGGGGTTGATATATTTTCAATTATTCCGGGTTCATCTAATAAACTTTCTCCTGGATTCGCAGTATCTTGTGAATATACAGCATCTGCTGGAACCTTTGGGCAGTTTAATAATTTTGGAGCGGCAACCAAACCAAATATAACTGCCGAAGGAGAACCTGCACCTGATGGTACATTCTATTTCATATGTGTAGGGTATACTCCTAATGGTGGTATTAAACTTGTAGCCGATAGAAATATTCAAAATAATATTTCATATACAACTTTATCTGCTGCGGGTGTGTGCGTTAGTAGTGGGTTAGATATAAATATTTCTGGATTAGGTAAAGCTAAGATGAGACTTCCAGAGACATTATCTTCTCATTATCTCACTACTGAATTAGGAGAATGGGATTCTATAATAACAAAGCTATCCAATTCTAAAATTACTTCTCCTGGAGCTAAGGAAGTTTGGAATGCAGCTTATTGTAAGAGCTGGACGATGGTTCCGGTGGATACAATAGATGATGCTAAAACTTTAAATACCGGTAATTATTTTATAGCTAGAGGAGAACAGGACGTTAACTATATTCCTAATAAACAATCTATATTTGATGTGTCTTTTGTTTCAAATGCGGTTGGATTTAGACCAGTAATACTATTACCTAATACAGTTAATACTTCTGGTAAATATATTAGCTATTGTAAGAATAATATTATGTATGGATATACGTCTTGGTACTAAAAATATTTAAGTAAGGGATAGCATAATGCTATCCCTTTTATCTTGTTTAAACTGAATTTGGGATAGAAGTATAAATTTTAGAATATCTATTCCGTACATAATTTATATCTAGGATATGATGTTCCCACATTCCGGCTAGACTTGATTGCGGGACTGGAACATTGGCCGGATTATATCCGTGCAATATTATATTTCCAGTATACGTTACAGTAAGGAATATCCACTCTCCTATATAAAATCTTTGTCAAAGTGCAATAAATTTATTGCACTTAAGTCCATACCTCCAGACATTAAAATCACCATCTTTCGCCATTTTAATAGTATGTTTAAAATCACCAAAATGCCTTGTCTAAACATATCAATAATATTATAAAGGAGGCTGGTCGTATGCCTAAAAATTATAAATGCCCATATTGTGGAGAAAGTTACAATAGAGCTGATTTAGTATCACATATAGAGGAAGAACATTATGAGCTTTTACCAGAAAGTAGCACTCCAACACATATGGTATTCGATATTGTTAATGGCAAAAAACCTATTGGTAATTCTCATGGTATTTGTGTTGTATGTAAAAGAGATACGCCATGGAGTGATAAAAATAATAAATATCAAAGATTATGTGGAAGAACAAAATGCAATGAAGAACTAAGAGCTCTTTACAGTAAAAATATGATAAAAATTCATGGAACTGACAATATGCTTAAAGATTCAGAGCAACAAGAAAAAATGCTTGCAAAAAGAAAGATTTCTGGAAAGTATAGGTTTGCCGATGGTGGATTCCATATATATACAGGATCTTATGAACAAAAAGCTTTAGAGTTTATAGATAAAGTTTTAGGATTTAAATCAACTGAAATTTTATCTCCTGGCCCATCCATAGAATATGATTATAAAGGTGAAAAGCACCAATGGATCACAGATATAATGATTATTCCATTTAATCTTATCATAGAAGTAAAAGATGGTGGGAATAATGTAAATAATAGAATTAATGATGACTCTAGAGATAGAACCATTGCTAAAGAAATATCTGTTACAAATCTTGGAAAGTATAATTATCTGAGGCTGACTAATAATAGTTTTGAGCAATTGCTAGAAACACTAGCAGATATAAAAGCTCAAATGATCGATGATAGCGAAGATAATAAAAAAGTTATCATTAATATCAATGAAGAAGTTGAAGCTCTAGAAGAATCTACTATTCTGGAAATGAGCACAACTAATCCTTTAGATTCAGATTTTAAAAAAGGAGAAAGATTAAATCTCTCCTCATTTAAAAAGATACCAGTTACCGAAGAGAGTGTTAAGAAATATAAACCACAACTGGCTAGTTTATGTCATGTAAGAACTGGTGAAGAATATAAAGGATATATCTACGTAGATAAAAATGATAGTATCGTTGGATATATAGTTGTGCATGATGATGGAAAATCAAAGCTTAGAGAAATTCAAGCATTAGAAATAGCGAAAGATTTTAGAGGACATGGATTGTCTAAGCAAATCCTAATGGTTGCAATTAATGATTTAAAGGCAAATGCAACAACAGTAAGCAAATCAAATGAAGTTACTTTAAAAATAAATAAAGATTGTGGATTTAAAACAGTACCGATGCGAATGAGTAAAATGTATTACCAAACTATAGGAGGGAGGTCTATAAAATCTATTATGAATGAATCAAATAGCGTAGATCCTAAAATAGTTGATAAAAATATTATACCTGTAGATCTTAAATATAAAATGAAATCTGGATATAGATTATTATGCATAAATAATCATAGATTGGAATCGGCCAAAGATCTTGCAATAAAAACTGCATTTAGTGGAATTCTTTTAGCTCCAGGAAGCATTGCATTTGCTGTTATAATGCCAATACTTTCAGCTATATTTGCTTTGCCTATGTTAAAAAAGTTCTTTGCAGTAGATATATTCCCAGTTACATCTGATTTAAACAAATCAGATGCAGATTATAAAGCCAAAATTTTAGCATGCAACTATGGTGAAGTAATATTTGTGTATGATATAGGAAAAAGTACTAAACCAAAAATTAGCGAACTAAATCTTGATCATACGACAGGCAATACAATTATCATAAGACATAATAATGGAGAATATTTTTCATTATATGGCCATATAAAACCAGGATCTATATCTATTGCAGTTGGTGATATAGTTAATAAAGGGCAAAAAATAGGAGTTGTGGGGAATAGTGGTAAAAGTGATACTCCGCATTTACATTTCGAATTAGCTTATACAAATCCGGAAAGCGGAATTGCTATAGGAAAAAACATGAGTAATTTTGAAAATTATAAATGTACCATTGCCAATATATCAGATGGTAATATATCTAATTTTAAAGATAGTCTAAGAGTTAATAAAACTGGAGAATTGGATTCTGCATGCCTGCTAACGGAATCAGCCATTTCTGGAGATGCGATAGATACTCGCCAATTTGAATTTATTGCCAGCCCAGGAGAAGTCAATGGACAAAGAGCAAATAATGCTGTAGTGCGAATTAAAGGAAAGCAATATAGAGCCAGGGTAGAAACTATTATCATCAAAGATGGAAAAATATATGCACAAAAATTAGATGCTCCAAACAAATACGGATATGGATGTAAATTTCCAGGTGGTGGGATAGAACCTAATATATCTGTAGAAAGATCTGCTGAAGAGGAATGCAATGAAGAAGCTCGCATAAATGTAGATGGGCTTAAATATACAGGCATAAATTATCAAGTGGATTTCAATGGCAACTATCCTGAATGGCATATAAAAAAATTGTGGCCTTTGGGATTGAAATATGAGGGAAGTTTGTGCTATATTTTTGTTGGATACTATGATAGTCCATATGAAGGAATTGTCGATGCCATAGATTATGATGACTTATTCAAGCATGGAGATTTTTATGATATGCAAGAATTAGATTTACTACCAGAACACATTAAAGCTATTGAAAGATATAATATGCTAGAATGTGGCGGATTAGCAGGAGGGCCTGGTGGAATGGTTGGTACAGCAGATTTATCTTTAGTTACTCAATATGGATATAAAAATTCAGAAAGCGACGAAGTTGAAGGATACGCTATTCAGAATGATTTAATTACAGATAATTTAGTTACAGTATCTAAAAAGGGAAAAGTTAAAAAAGAATCTTTAGATTTTTTAAATGGAAGAAAAATAAGAATGTTTCAATATGTTGGAGAGAATAGTATGACTCCTATTATAAATGCTATAGGAAAACGAGCTTATAGAGAATTTGTATATGAAGCATTAACTGGTAAAAAATTACTATCTGATGATCAGATTCTTTGTGATGAATGCTTTAAAGAAATCTCTCCAGTTGAACTAAATGAATCTAAAAATTCCAAGGTTCAAACGATATTTGCAGAATATAGAGAATTGCTTGGGGATCCTATTAGCAAATTTCCATTAATGAATAATATGGAAATTCTAGAAGCTGAAAAGATTACAGGATCTGCTAATAATATAAAAATATTCGAAAATGAAAATGGATATTTTGCGGAAAATGCAATCACCAGAAAGCGAACTAGCTATTATTCTTCAATCGATAAAATACGAATTGAGGCGATAAAATGTTAAATATATCAGATGATATACATCATGTTTCTCTTGGAGATAGGGAAATAAAAGACTGGAGAATACAAACCTCATTTGTTGTTCTGTATAGCAGATATGATAGTGAAAAAGATTTAAGAGCGGATTGGGCAGAATTTGAAGAGCTTCCATTAGGGTATCAAAAGCAAAGTGATTACAAGTCTATAGACATTTATGGCCTTACAAATAAGGACAGATACGATAGCATGCTATCTGTTTTTTTAAAAAATGATATAGATGATGAATTATATGATAAGCAATACTCTCCTATGCACGAAAGTCAGATATTAAATTCTGTTAAGAATATCACTCCAAACAGAAGCTATGCGTATAAAAATTATGCAGAATCTCTTGATAATATATCTTCAGCACTAACTTGTTTAAAAATGGATGAATGCACATTTGTATCTGAATCTGCCACTAAAATTGCTACTAAAAAATTAGAAGCAAAAATAAAACTAGATAATGATATGGATATAGATGTGTCAACATTCTTTTCTCCGCAGGAATTAGAGCAAATAGGATTGTCTTATATTGATGGGAGCGATGCAAGGTATAGCGATACTCCAGATAATACTCTTATAGGAACTATTTCTGTAAAGCAATGGTTTAATGAATATAAGAATAAATTTATTGGATTTGGAAGTGAATCCGTAGATCCTTCTGAATGGAAAGTTTCTATGCAAAAATTATATTCTGATTATGACAAAATAAAGGAATCAAAGAATATAGATAAAATAAATGCTAGAAAACAAAGCATTTTAGATCTTGGATGGAATCCAGAAATTGCATTTACTGAAAGCAATATGAGAAATGCATCTTCTAGAATATCTACAATATTAAATGAAATGTATTCCAATTATAGTATTGCCGATATTTCAGATACTATTTCCCTTAAGGAAGATTTTTTAAATGGAGCTGTAAGAGAAGTAGTATCCAAACCAATCTTTATCGTATTCTTTAATTCAAAAACAGCATTTAATAAAATAGTCAGAGTGTTTACAAATAGCGTATACTCACATGTGGGAATATCGTTTGAGCCATCTTTAAAAACTATATATAGTTTTTCTGGAACTACTGGAGGGTTCTCTCCAGAAAGTCTTAAAAATAGAATAGAGGTTGGGCAGGATAGAGCAATACAAGTATTTTGTATATTTATAGATCCTGTCAGATGGCATACTCTTCAAAATAAAATTGCAAATTATAGAAAAAATAAAGAAAAATCTGGTTATTCTTTTTTAAATTTGCTTACTATACCATTTAAAATAGATTATATAAGTAATACAAAAATGGTATGCTCACAATTCGTGGATAGTATGCTAAAACTTGTAGATCTTGATTTTACTCATATGGCATCAAATATGATTTCTCCAGGTGAACTAAATAAAAAAATGAAAATGAAGAAATATAAAGGAACTATTTATAAAATATTCACCGGACCTCCTAGCAAATATTCGGCTTCTAAAGTACGTAATGCATTGAATATGCTTGGTGGATCCGTTACTAAAATAAAAGAAGGATTTGAAAAGATTGAATCTTTTATTAACCTTATTCCTATAAAAGAGACTAAGGATTTCCCAATTCAATTTAATGATGATGGAGATTTACTAATCTCTAAAGGAACTGATGTGGATTTCGAAGGAGAATATAGCAGATGTCATATGGCTATTCAGCAATATGCTAAAGCTAAGAATGTAGAAGGAATGAAATATTGCTTGTGTAAATTATGGTATCTGAATATTCTTTTAGAAGAAAATATTCATAAAGCAAAAGATAAAGATAAGCTTAAAAATTATCATAAGGCTAGATCTAAGATAATCAATGACATTACAACATATATGAAAGCTATTCAAAAACTGGATAAGAATTTCGATATGTTAAAAGAATATCAAGATAGCCCATTTAATGATGATGCTGTTAGAATTAGAAGATCTACTCTTTTATATAGTATAGATCTTTTTAAAAGACTTATAACTGGAGTAATCTAATTATATAATTAAGGATAGCTAATTGCTATCCTTAATATATTTTGTATTTATATATTATAAATATGAATGTAAGAAATAGCAATTAGCTATGATCCTGACTGAAAAGCAGGCTAAATTTAGGAGAGATTAATATGTGCTATCCGAATTATGTTATTCCACCAAGAATAACATTGAATGATTGTTTTAAAACTATATCTATAAAAGAAGTTGTAGATAATAGTACCAAGCTTATTCTTATAAGCAGAAATATGGTAGCCTCTGAGCATATAGAAGAATATATCAAAGGTATCGAATCTATGCTT
>Ga0172378_10003391_pt1 | contig 14997 bp, 17 predicted proteins | sample GrowelOW332metaG_FD_119755 | JGI IMG/M metagenome (GOLD analysis project Ga0172378, IMG submission 119755) | Groundwater microbial communities from an aquifer near a municipal landfill in Southern Ontario, Canada - Pumphouse #3_1 metaG | ecosystem: Environmental > Aquatic > Deep subsurface >... | reverse complement strand
TAAAAAAACCGCTCAAATGAGCGGTTTTTTATGGATTATAGCCCCAGCTTGGCAGCCACATAATCAGAGTCTTTGTCACCACGACCTGACACAGTGACCACAATTTTGATGTCTTGAGAAAGTTGTGGCGCTTCACGCATGGCCCATGCCACAGCGTGTGCACTTTCTAATGCTGGCACAATCCCCTCTACACGAGATAACGTCATAAAGGCATCTAAGCATTCTTGGTCGGTGGCTGAGGTATATTCAACACGACCTAAGTCTTTGAGTAAACTATGCTGTGGGCCTACGCCTGGATAATCTAGACCTGAAGCAATTGAATGGACAGGTAATGGTTCTCCTTGTTCATCTTCGAGTACATAACAGGCCATACCATGTAGTTGGCTTGGCTTACCTAAAGTCAGTGTTGCAGAGTGCATGTCGGTATCTAAACCATGTCCTGCAGGCTCGACACCCACCAATTTTACCTCAGGATCATTTAAAAAGGCAGTAAATGACCCCACGGCGTTAGAACCACCACCTACGCACGCCACCACATAATCAGGATTAACTCCAAAACGGTCTTGGCTTTGGAGTTTAATCTCATCGCCAATAATCGCTTGGAAGTCGCGCACCATTTTTGGAAACGGATGTGGACCGACCACAGAACCAATGGCGTAAATATAATTTTTTGGATCTTTTAAGTATTCTTCAAATGCACTGTCCACTGCATCTTTAAGGGTAGCTGTACCCCGTGTCACGGCAATGAGCTTAGCACCTAAGATTTTCATTTTGACCACATTGGGATGTTCTTTTTCAATATCCACTTGGCCCATATGAATTTCACAAGGAATCCCTACCAAAGCACAAGCCGTTGCCAAAGCCACACCATGCTGACCTGCACCAGTTTCGGCAATCACTTTGGTTTTGCCCATGTATTTGGCCAGTAGTGCCTCACCTAAACAGTGATTAATTTTATGGGCACCAGTATGGTTTAAATCTTCACGTTTAAGATAGATTTGTGCACCACCAAGTTGATTGGATAAACGCTTGGCATAAAACAGTGGACTTGGACGTCCCACATAGTGTGCAAATAAATCTTTAAGTTCATTTTGAAATGCTTCGGTATGACGGATTTCTTCATATGCGATATTGATTTCGTCCATGGCTTGTTTTAGCTCAGGTGAAATAAACTGCCCGCCATACGCCCCAAAAAAACCATCTTCATTGGGTAAGGCGATGCCATTGATGTGATATTGCATAAGGGTTCTCTAATTAATACTAACGTGCTAAATAACGAGTCATATCTTCAATGCCATTTAAGGTCATTGGATACATATGATCATCAAAAATCTGTTTGATTAGGCCAATGGTGTAGGTATATTGCCAATAGTTTTGTTGCTCAGGATTCAGCCATGCGGTTTTATCAAAATGCTGAGCCAAGCGCTGCAACCACACTTGTCCGGCTTCATCATTCATATACTCAACCGAACCACCAACCGAGGTCACTTCATAAGGTGCCATACTGGCATCCCCAACCACAATGACACGATAGTCACGTGCATAGGTATTGAATAAATCTAAGGTACTGAGGCGTGTCGCTGAACGACGTTGGTTGTCTTTCCATACATAATCATATAAACAATTATGAAAATAAAAATACTCTAGGCTTTTAAACTCATTTTTGGCAGCACTAAACAATTGCTCGCATTGCCGAATATGAGCATCCATTGAGCCGCCAACGTCCAATAACATTAATACTTTGACCCGATTACGTCGCTCGGGTCTAAGCTGTACATCTAACAGACCTTGTTGAGCTGTGGCTTGAATGGTGGCATCAATGTCGAGTTCTTCTGCTGCACCTTGACGGGCAAATTGGCGTAAGCGTCGTAGTGCCATTTGCATATGGCGACTGGCAAGCTGCTGCTCTGTATCTAGATTGCGATATTTACGCTGTTCCCACACTTTAACCGCTGAGCGTTTGCGACTTGGGCCACCAATTCTAACCCCTTCAGGATGATCTCCATAAGCACCAAATGGTGAGGTGCCCCCCGTGCCGATCATTTTATTGCCGCCTTGATGCTTTTTATGTTGCTCACGTAGACGCTGCTCGAGCATTTTCATCAGTTCTTGTAAAGAACCTGCTTTTTGTAACGCATCGCGCTGCTCAGGGGTGAGGTTTTTCTCAAGTAATTCTAAATCAAACCAACTTTTAGGTAATTGCTGTACTTGATGCAGCAGTTGATCCAAATCAAATGTGGCAATACCTTGAAAATAATCTTTTATGGCACGATCAAATTTATCAAAAAAGCGTTCATCTTTGACCATAATGGTGCGAGTGAGCTGATAAAATTGCTCTTGATCAGCAAAGACTAAACCTGCCGCCACGGCGTGATTTAAGTCAATCAGCTCACGTGTAGAGACTGGAATGCCATATTTGCGTAAGGTATAAAATAATCGCACAAACATAAGGCGATTACTCCTTTAGCGACGTGACATAAAAGCAAGACGTTCAAGCAATTGCACATCTTGCTCATTTTTTAGCAAAGCACCATATAAAGGTGGAATGGCTTTGCTTGGATCATGTTGCGCTAAAATATCATCTGGCATGTCATCTGCCATCAATAGACTTAACCAATCAATGAGTTCTGACGTAGAGGGTGGTTTTTTAAGCCCCGGCATTTGACGCAGTTTAAAAAAAATTTCTAAAGCTTGATTGACCAATTGACCTGAAATATTGGGAAAATGTACCTCGATAATTTGACGCATGGTCGCTTCATCAGGGAATTCAATATAATGAAAGAAACAGCGACGCAAAAAAGCATCGGGTAATTCTTTTTCGTTATTTGAGGTAATAATGACAATCGGGCGTTGTTGTGCAGTAATGGTTTCGCCAGTTTCATACACAAAGAACGACATTTTATCCAGTTCATGCAGTAAATCATTAGGAAATTCAATGTCTGCTTTATCAATTTCATCAATCAACAACACGCAGCGCTCAGGACTGCTAAACGCTTGCCATAATTTGCCCGGCTTAATGTAGTTTTTAATCTCATAAACCCGATCATCACCCAACTGACTATCACGTAAACGTGATACTGCATCATACTCATATAAGCCTTGTTGCGCTTTGGTGGTCGATTTAATATGCCATGTCAGTAACGGTAAGCCTAAGCTTGCAGCCACTTGCTCTGCGAGCAAGGTTTTACCGGTGCCGGGCTCACCTTTAATCAGCAGTGGTTTTTGTAAATGACGTGCCGCTTTCACTGCAAGCTTTAAACTGTCTGTGGCAATATATTGTGCGCTGCCTTCAAATTGGGTTTGCTCGTTCATCACTGTCTTGGGTACTCAATTTTTATAAGGGTGATTGTGGTTGCGCTTTAGCCGCGCTATATTTTGACCAACAATACCCCAAAATTGCACCGACGCCCACCACCAATAAAATATTGGCCAAATTTGACCAGACCAATGGCATATCTTTGGTCAATACACCAAATAATAAGCCAAAGGTTGCAGGAGCAAGCGCTGCATTATTGCCCTCAGACACCGTTGGGGTTAATAAGATGGCAAAACAGACAATCCATGTAATGCCACCCAGCAGCTTAGGTAGGCGTTTGGCAATCAAATACCAGCACCATAAAACAATGGCACTGCCGCCTAAATAAACCGTGATTGCAATCAGGTCTTCAGGAATGGCGTCTAAAAAGGTTAAATCCATTACTTCTCTCCTGATAAATGGTTAAGCACCGCGTAAGCCTTCAGGTGCTACAGCATTGGGATCAATCAGACCTTCAGGTGGCATTTGTAAAAAGAACCCTTGGGTTTGGATTGAATCCATCACATGTAACACGTTTACACGTGCCAATTTACGCTCTGCATGTAACTCTAAATCCATGACAAATGTCACTCGACCAAAAGCCGCACGTAATGGTTCAGGCAGAGCCAATAGCGGATCAAAACCTTCTGCTTGATCTTCACTTGGACGTGCAACGTATAAATACATTTCGTCTTTTTTGCTCGATTTATAAATAGAACAGTACATATTAGAACTCATAACCACGAAAAAACAGCCGACAAGAAAAAAGACAGAGCTCAAAACATGCTGAGGCTCTGTCTTTTTATAATACTGAAATATTAATGCTTTGGGGAAAGAAATGTAAAGCCTTAAGATTACTTAAGCATGATCATCCAGCTCTTGGCGCAACACATCAATTAAAGGCTGGGTCAATACGCGATAGCGCCAACCTAGTAAATAAGGCGGTAAACTATCTAGCTCAGAGGCTGCTACCACATGTTGATACAAGGCATTCATCCACTTTTTACGCATTAAAACTTCTTTGGGAATCTGTGTGTCTAGCACGGCGTCACTTAACACCTGATCAATCTTCTCTGATAATTCTTTTGAGGCACGCATCGGGCGCGGCAATTTTTCAGGCCAAGTTTCAGGCTCGGGCAATTCTTGCAATAAAGCCAAAATGGTTTTGCCATATTCACGCACAATATTGGCACGAATGTCCTTAATACCGGCCAATAGGTACGGGTTACGTGGATTTTTTTCTACTAAATCCATCAAACTTGAGTTTTTAAGCACAAAACTTTTAGGGATATTTAAGGCTTTGGACAATTGATCACGCCACAGTGCCAAGCGTTGCAATTGCATCAACTGACGCCGTGAATGACGGTAATTGCCCACATCTTGGTATAAAGCATCCAGTGCTGTATGTTGCCCAATTTCATAGGTTAAATGACGGCAATCTTCAAGCACCCACGCCAGCATGCCTTTTTCTTTTAATTCTGCTTGAATCTGCTCAGACAATTGCATGATGTACAATACATCATTGGCTGCATAATTAAGTTGTTCTTGACTTAAAGGACGCGCTAACCAATCAGAACGGGTCTGATCTTTATCAATTTCAATGTTGAGGAGCGTTTTTAGGGCATTTTGATAGCTCACCTGTAAGCCATAGCCTAAAAATGACAAGGCCACTTGCGTATCAAACACATTATTTAAATGATTTTGACCGGTATAATGATAAATCAGATCAATGTCTTCACCACAGGCATGGAAGATATTTTGCTGTGCGGTAAAAATTTTTTGCCAAAATTGATTTAAATCTAAGCATGTTCCATCAAGCAAATAGACTTGATTGGCCACATTAATTTGAAAGACACCGAGTTTTGGCCATAGGGTATCCACCTTAATAAATTCGGTATCTAAACCATAGGTCGAACACTGCCCCATTTGGACTACAATTGCGTCTAAGTCTTGTTGCTTTTGAATGAGTTGAAACATGCCTAAAATTATCATTGGATGGTTTTTTAACGTGATTATTTTAACGCGCTCTATATAATTTAGATATAAAAAAAACCCTTAAAATGTGATTTGTTTCACGCTTTATTAAAAATATCTCGGCAATATAATTCAACTGTTATATTTTTTTTATATAAAAAGAAAAACGCATAAAAATTATTTCATGCGCATTCGATTATGTACCGCTTGACTTAAAGTATGACTATCGACATATTCAAGCTCACCGCCTTGAGGTACGCCTTGAGCAATACGGGTCATGGTTAAAGGCAAATGCTTACTGGCTTCTAGTAAATAATGCGCCGTGGCTTGACCTTCAACCGTCGCATTGGTGGCTAAGATCACCTCTTTAATACCGCCTTGACTTAAGCGCTGTAATAAATAAGGAATGCCAATTTCTTCAGGCCCAATTCCATCAAGGGGCGATAGATGCCCACCTAACACATGATATTTGCCGCGAAAACTGCCGCTTTGTTCAATTGCCATCACGTCAGCAGGTGATTCAACCACGCACAACACCTCAGCATCACGATCCACGGCGTTACAGATGTCGCATACATCAGCTTCTGTCAAGGAATGACAGATCTGACAGGCATGTAAACTATTACTGGCTTCGGTTAAGGCATGTGCCAAGGCATACGCCCCTTCACGATTTTTTAACATTAAATGCAATGCCATGCGTTGAGCCGATTTCGGCCCAACGCTTGGTAAGACACGTAATGCTTGTACCAGTTGATCAAAACGAGCACTAAACATGACGTGCGTTCCTTAGAATAAGCCTGCAAGACCTGGTGGTAAGCCCATGCCTTGGTTAGCAGCTTTCATGGTTTCTTCAGAAATCACTTCAGCTTGACGCGCAGCATCATTCATTGCTGCTGCAATTAAGTCTTCAACCATATCAGCATCATCTTTGAGTAATTCAGGATCAATCTGAATGCGTTTCACCACGTTACGGCAAGTCATGGTCACTTTCACTAAACCGCCACCTGCTTCGGCATGTACTTCGGTTTGTGCCAATTGTTCTTTGGCCTTTTTGACATTGCTTTCCATGTCTTTTTGCATGCGCTGAGCTTGCTGCATCAACATATTAATGTTCATAAAAAATCTCCGAAAAAAGCGTAGTGTTTAAATTAAATCTAAGCCGCGAGAAAGATCGCGAATAATATCATCAATATCTTCTAAGCCCACCGATACACGAATTAAGCCTTCACGAATGCCTGCTGCGGCTTTGGCATCGGCTGATAATTTACCATGTGTGGTGGTGGCAGGATGGGTAATGGTGGATTTTGCATCACCTAAATTACCCGTAATTGAGATAAATTGAGTATGGTCAATCACCGTCCAAGCGCCTTCACGTCCGCCTTGAACTTCAAATGATACAATACCACCAAAACCAGTTTGTTGTTTAGCTGCTAATTCATGCCCTACATGGGCCCTTAAACCTGCATAATAAACTTTTTCTACTTTATCATGAGCATCTAAAAATTCTGCTAATTTTTGTGCGTTACTTGAGTGTTCACGCATACGTAAACGTAAGGTTTCTAAGCCTTTTAAGAATACCCATGCATTAAATGGACTCATAGATGGCCCTGTCGTGCGCACATAACCATACACTTCTTCAAGTAAGGCATGGCTGCCCACCACAGCACCACCTAAAGCACGACCTTGACCGTCTAAGTATTTGGTTGCCGAATACACTACCAAGTCGGCACCAAATTTAATTGGTTGTTGTAACACAGGTGTACAGAAGCTGTTGTCAATCGCCAATAATGCCCCATGCGCATGTGCCAAATCTGCCAAGGCTTGAATATCCGCCACTTCTGCTAAAGGATTAGATGGCGATTCTACAAATAACAGCTTGGTATTGTCTTGAATGGCATTTTCCCAAGCTGATAAATCGGTTAAGTCTACAAAATCTACTTGAACACCAAATTTTGCCACATATTTTTCAAACATCGCCACGGTAGAACCAAACACGGCGCGTGAACAAATCACATGATCGCCTTGTTTTAAGAACGACATTGCAACCGCCATAATCGCTGCCATACCTGAACTTGTTGCCACGGCACGTTCAGCGCCTTCAATCGCCGCCAGACGTTTTTCAAACATCGCCACTGTTGGATTGGTAAAGCGTGAATAAATATTGCCCGGCTCTTGACCTGAAAATTTAGCAGCGGCTTCTGCGGCATTGGCATACACAAAAGATGAGGTTAAAAAGATCGGTTCGCCGTGTTCACCCTCAAAACTACGCGTATGGCCAGTACGCAGTGCTAAAGTATCGAGTTGGTATTCAAGATCGTCGTGTTGGCTCATTATATTTTCAGTCCAAGACTGCCTGTGTAAAGAATTGCCAACATTTTGAGCGCCTAGTATCTTCTGGGTCAAGGTAAAATATACAATGATCGTTTAGACTTCGTCCAAATCTACCGAAAAAGATTCGCTATTTATGAGAAAACTTGCTTCATTCCATCTGAAAAATCAAACAGATAAATTGAAAAACTTATCCACACGGATTTTCCAGAGCAGTCGTTTAGTGGTCTCACAAAGTACCCCCTATCAGGTGATTGAACGTTATCAGCATACCAGTATTCGTTATTATCCAGCCCATGAGCGCCGCTTTTTAGAACCCTTGGTCTTTATTCCACCTTTGGCTGTCACGGTTTCGATTTATGATTTATACCCGTATCGCTCTTTGGTTCAGTATTTTCAACAACAAGGCTTTGAGGTGTATTTACTCGATTGGGGACGCTTTAACTATGCCGATCATCAGTTAAATTTTTTGCACTTTTTAGAAGATATTATTCCTCATTGCTTACACAGTATTCGTACCAATTCAGGTAGCCCTGATGTGTCTTTACATGGTTGGAGTATGGGGGGGCTGTTTGCCACGCTTTACACAGCGCATTGTCATTCAAAACAAATCAAAAACTTAATCACTTTAGGCGCACCGATTGATACTTTTTTAACGGGTTGGCATGGTCAATTGCTTCAACATACCCAAGCGTTTTTAGCCAGCTATCCACGGCTTGCCAACACACTATATAGCGGTAAATTACCCAAAAAGATGCTGCAAACACCCGGTAAACTCAATGCTTTAGTGTTTAAACTGCTTGATCCACCAGGTTGGTTCAATGGTCATAAACGCTTGCTGCAAAACTTAGATGACCCACAAGTGCTACAAGAACATGCCACTATGAGCGCATATTTAAATGACATGATTGATTATCCGGGCGGGATAAATCAGGACATGATTTTAAATATTTGGCTGCAAAACCCGCTCAAAAATGGTCATATTCAATTAAATCATAAACTTATCCAATTAAAAAATATTGATTGTAATCTGTTGGTGGGCGCAGGTTTACGCGATCAATTGGTGTGTGCAGATGCGGTTGCGCCTTTATGTGAATTGACAAGTAGCCCTGATGTCACGTTTACTTTAATCAACGGTGGACATATGGGTATCATGTCCAACCAAAATAGCGCCAAGGAATTTTGGCCGCAATTGGCCACTTGGCTACAACAACGTTCAACATCATTATAAAAGGGGATCCACATGATTCAATCTGTTGCATTTATCGGTTTAGGCGCAATGGGCTACCGTATGGCAGCACACTTGGTCAATCAATTTGAACAGGTTTGGGTGTGGAATCGCAATTTTAGTAAAGCTGAACAACATGCCCAGCAATATGGCTCACAAGCGGTGGAACTTTCACAAGCAGTACAAGCCGATGTAATTTTTTCATGTCTACCCACCAGTCAAGATGTCGTAGATTTAATCGAAGGCCTTTCTCTAAAAGCTGGTTCGGTTTGGGTCGATTGTACCAGTGGTGTGCCTGACATTGCGCGTGTGTTACATACGCAACTCAAAGCACAAGGCGTTGGTTTTTTAGATGCTCCGGTGTCAGGTCAAACGATTGGTGCAGAACAAGGCACATTAACCGTGATGATTGGCGGTGATGCCGAAGATGTCCAGCGTGCTTTACCTGCCATGCAATGTTTTGGTCAATTAATTCAACATGTGGGTGAACCCGGTGCCGGTTTTGCTGTAAAGGCAGTCAATAATATGCTACTGGCCGTCAATCTATGTGCCGCCTTAGAAGGCTTTAGTACCTTAAAAGCACACGGCGTCGATTTAAACAATGCATTAGCTTGCATTAATGCCTCAAGCGGTAAAAGTGCTGCCACAGAAAGTGTATTACCACAGCGTATTTTAAACCGTGAATTCCCACTCACCTTTGCCCTGCCTTTATTGGCCAAAGATACAGGCATTGCCCTTGATTTGGCCCATCAAGCCAAATTAGCGGTACCTGTGATTGCTCAAACGCAAAGTTTAGTACAAGCTGCAAGCAACCAAATCGATCAAAACAGTGACTTTTCCACCTTAGCTTACCTCTATGAACACTGGAATAAAATTACAATTGAGTAAGTTTCAGTCATTGTTTTTTTTACATAATGCCTCACTATAAGAGATATATATCACTGAATTTGTGAAGGAACATCAACATGATGAAATTGAGCATCGTGCTACTGGTCAGCCTCACCACGTTATTAAGTGCAACAACAACCCTAGCCAATGTACAACAGTGTCAAAAGTTGCAAGATGATTATGATGTGATTTATGCCTCTAAGGGCTTTTGTTTTAAAGACCCGGCTAAACAAGCCCGCTTTGATGGCAAAAACTGTCATGTGACCAAAGAGCCTAAATTCTCAGAAAAAGAACAACAACGACTTGACCAAATTAAGCAAAAACAGAAAGAATTGAACTGTAACTAATTACAGCAATTTTTAAGGAAAAATCATGGCTTACGATGATCAAAATATTTTCGCTCGTATTTTACGTGGCGAATTGCCTGCCATTAAAGTTTATGAAGATGAGCAAGTTTTGGCATTTATGGACATTATGCCGCAAGCAGATGGTCATACTTTAGTCATTCCTAAAAGCCCAGCAGTGACTTTATTGGATTTAGAGCCAAATGTTGCTGCCTATACCATTCAAATTGTGCAAAAAATTGCCCAAGCAATAGAACGCGCTTTAGGTGTTCAAGGCATTGTGCTGATGCAATTGTCAGGTGCAGCCGCTGGTCAAACTGTACCACATGTGCATTTTCATCTTATTCCAAGTTCAGTACATGAATTGGGTCAACATAGTGCAACCATGGGTGATCAAGACAAGATCAAAGCCTTGGCTGAAAAAATAAAAGCTGAATTATAAAAAAATGGAGCCTTCTGGCTCCATTTTTTGTATTGATATTTTACCCTGTCATCAAAATGTAATAATTCGTTCACGGAATTGTCTTATTTTTTGGCAATACTGAGCGCCAATAAAGCGCAGTACATATAGATTACTGCACAGTTCTTTACTGGAGCAAACAATGAACAAAACACTTTGTGCAATCGCAATTGGAGCGACACTTTTCACACCAGCGCTCGCGATGGCTGCCGACATTAAAATTTATGGCCGTGCACATGTCTCTTTAGATTATCTTGATGATGGCAAAGATTATAACGAAGTTGGCTTATCTTCAAATGCTTCACGTTTAGGGTTTAAAGTTGAACATAAAGTAAATGACGATTTCACAGCCTTTGCTCAAATAGAACAACAAATCAACTTTGCAAGTGGTTCAGAAGATAAAGAAGATTCTGTTGATTTTTCAACGCGTGATACCTATGTAGGTTTAAAAGGTGACTTCGGTCAGGTCAAAGTAGGTCGTTTTGATAGCCCATTTAAAGCTGCGCGTGGCCCTGCAAACTTCTTTGGTGACCAAGTGGGTGATTTACGTAACGTAACTCGTGCTTATAACCACCGTTTTGATGAACGTAATCCAAATACCATTGAATACCAATCTCCTAAATTCGGTGGTGGTTTTACCGCAAAAGCCGCTTTATCGCTTCATAATGGCACTATGATTACCGATGATCGTCAAGAAGATACTAACGAAAAATCTAAAGCTTATGATCTAGGTTTAAACTATAAGGCCGGTAACTTAGATGTTGCAGCAGCCTACGAACATTATGAAGAAGATGTAAGCCGTGGTGAGCGTGATGGTTTGCGTCTTGCTGCAAGCTATAAAGTCACACCTGCACTTAATTTAGCTGGCTTGTATCAATTTACTACACATGATCAAGACGTCGGTGTGAATGCAGATGCGCATGTATTAGGTGTGGCTGCCGATTATAAATTTGCACCAAAAACCTATGTACGTGGTCAAGTCTTCCACCGTGAAGTCGACAGCGATGATGCTAACTCAACACTTTTAGCTTTAGGTTTAGAACATCGCTTTGACAGCCAATTACGTATGTATGGTAATCTTGCAGCAGTGATGAACGATGACAATGCAAACTTAACGCCGTGGTCACAAGCACGTAGCAACAAGCCTTCAAGCTCGCAAGGTGTAAATGCTGCGGGTGAAACACCGCTTGGTTTATCGGTAGGTATGCGCTACGACTTCTAAGCACTTATCACCTTAAAAAAAAGACCAGCTTCAAGCTGGTCTTTTTTGTTTGCTCATTAACGCTTAAAAAATCCTGAAACTAAGCTGAGCACCTGTTGAATATCATCATTAGCTTCTTGTTTACTGGTTTTCTCACCTTGTGGTGTAAGTGAGTCAATAATTTCTGGTAAAACCTGTGAAATCGCGCCATACACATCTTGCTTGTTGGTATGCGCTTGTTGCGCCACTTCTTCTACATCTTGATCATTAAATAACTGTTGTACAGTGTGTTGATCGACTTGTGCATTGGCGCCTTCACCTGTAGAGACCCAATCATCGACTTGTGAGTTAAGTCCTTGACCACGCAGTTTATCTAAAGCGCCTTGTAAGCCACCTTGTTTTTGAATCCATGCCAACACCAAAGGCAATACTGCGATTAAAAGTGTTTTACCACCGCCTGAGAAACCAGAATTAGACGTTCTAGGTTGTGCTTGGGTTTGGGGTTGTGTGCCACCGAGTAAGCCACCTAAAATAGCACCTAATCCACTTTGCGCAGAATTTGATTGTTGTTGACCACCTAACTGTCCCAGTACGCTGCCTAAAATGCCACCTAAACCATTTTGCTGCGGTTGTTGCTGACCACCCAAGGCTTGCTTGGCTAACCTCTCCACGATATTACTTAAATTTGTCATATCCAATGCCTAATTATTGTTGCTTTAGTTCTTGTTTAGCATACGGGTTTTAGATCACTTTTCATTGTCAGCTTTGTTAATTTTTGCAAGTATTTACCAACGATATTGATCCCAATGTTGTGGATTTGCCCAATATTTGGCATTTAGCCAATCGGGTACATGTTTATAGGTTAAAATATTAAATTGCCATAAAATGGCGTCTTGTTGAGCCTGTAAATCGTGCATGACTTGGCTAAAACCTAAGGCACGCAGCAGTTTTTCATCTTGTTGGCTACTTATCACCACAATACGTTTAGCCATCAAATCACGCAATTTAACCAAAATTTGTGATTTTTGTGCATCGTTTAAGTTGGCTAAGTCAGTTGTATTTAGCATCACAATGGCTAAATCATCACGTTTTTGAAAAGGCAGATTTAAAAAATCGAATACGTTAAAATATTGCCAAGTAATATCAGGGGCAACGGCACTAAAATCTTGACCTAGGCATAATGCGCTATAAATGGGCTGTTCTTTGGATAAATCGTCTAGCAAAGCAGTGATGACGTTGATTTTGGGCATAAAGGCCTCCTTTTTTATCAAGTGAGTAATTTTGTATGGAACATCAAGGCATTTGCCATAAAATGCATGCAGGTTTAAGCGACCTTAGTGTAACGGATCAACACATACACAAGGCAAATGTTGAATATAAATTTATCTTAGATCGTCAAAAAATTGATCTTCCTTTTATCCTAGGACAAGAGTTAGAAATTGAATGGAGCGGTCAGATTTACTGCGTTTCTTGTGGCGGTAAAACTCCTAAATCTTATTCACAAGGTCATTGTTATAAATGCTTTAAAACCAAGGCCTCTTGCGACATGTGTATCATGAAACCTGAAACCTGCCATTATCATTTAGGCACTTGCCGTGAAGAAAAATTTGCGCAAGAGGTGTGCTTTCAACCACATATTGTTTATCTTGCCAATTCAAGTGCTTTAAAGGTCGGCATTACACGTTTGGGGCAAATGCCTACCCGTTGGCTCGATCAAGGTGCCACTCAAGCCCTGCCAATTATGCAAGTGGGTTCACGACGCTTATCTGGTCAGCTTGAGATCATGTTTGCTGAACAAGTGGCAGATAAGACCGATTGGCGTAAATTACTCAAAGGTCAAGCTCCTGCTTTAGACCTCATTGCGCTGCGTGATGAACTGTTAGATGAGTTTGCCCCACACATTGAAAGCATACGTGATGAATTTAGCTTGAGTTTAGATTTTAATGAAGGGCTAGAAATTTTAGAACATGAGCATCCACGCGAATTTGTGTATCCTATTGCTGAATATCCTGACAAAATTAAATCTCACAATTTAGACAAAACAGCGAAAATTCGCGGTCGCCTACAAGGGATTAAAGGTCAATATTTAATGCTCGATACAGGTGTGATCAATATTCGTAAATATACCGGATATGAGTTAACCTTACGCCGTGAATAAAAAAAACCAGCCCGCGGGCTGGTTTTTTTTATTGCTTGTTTATTTAATTTTAGCTTGAGATTTTAAGTAGCGCGTATAGTCATCTAATTCTTGCTCAGCACGCAAATTCTCATACAGGCTGGCAAGTTGAGTCACCGCTTCTGCAGGTAAATTCTCAGTATTTTTTTGTACCTTAGACACTGCAACTACAATGAGCTCATTAGGCAGCGTGGCTGTAGTCACTGACCAATGACCTTCTTTAGGTGCTCCTACGCTAAATGCTGCACGTTCTACATCGCGTTTGAGTAAACCTTGTGAGCGTGCAAAACTACCAGCATCCACATAATTAATAGCATGTTTAGCACGTACTTGTGCAGCTGGCTGCGCTTTAAACTCATTTAATGCTGCTTGGATCTTCGCAGTTGCAGCAGTAGCAGCTTTTTTCTCGATTAAAGTTTCTTTTACGCGTGGCATCGCCTCTGCCAAGGTTTGCACACCAGCTGCATGATAATCACGTACTTTCACCCAAGCCACATCACCATTGGCAAGTTGCAGACTACTTGATACATTACGATCGCCATTTTCTACATCGTGATTAAATAACTTTGGCTTTACACTTGCATCACTTAATACTGGATGCTGAGTATTTAAAGTCACAGCTTTGACTGTTTGTACTTGAGCACCCTTCACTTCTTGTGATACCACGTCTAAAGCATCACTACTCACCACCAACTCATTGAGTGCATTCACACGATCAGAAAAAGCGTTGGCAGCTTTGGTTTTTAAAATTTCAGCTTCTAAACGTACTTTTTCACTGGCAAAACTTGCGACATTTGCAGTGGCCGCCTTTGCCTCAATCACATGAAAACCATATTGTGTTTTTACTAAAGCCACTTGACTTGCTTTAGTGATAGCTTGATCAAATTCATCACCAAAAACACCCTTGGCGTAACCTTCAATCACACCACCTTTGGCTTTTGAATCTGGATCTTCTGAATATTTAGCTGCAGTGGCTGCAAAGGTCGCCCCTTGCTGAATTTCAGTCTGAGCAGCCGTCGCACGTGCTTTGGCTTCCTCTTCAGTGCGACCCTCTAGTGTCACCAAAATATGTTTCACGATTGGTGTTACATTGGCTTGTTGTG
>Ga0172378_10003390_pt1 | contig 14997 bp, 15 predicted proteins | sample GrowelOW332metaG_FD_119755 | JGI IMG/M metagenome (GOLD analysis project Ga0172378, IMG submission 119755) | Groundwater microbial communities from an aquifer near a municipal landfill in Southern Ontario, Canada - Pumphouse #3_1 metaG | ecosystem: Environmental > Aquatic > Deep subsurface >... | reverse complement strand
GAGTAAAGACGCCTTAAAAACACTTATTCGAGATTTAAAATCAAAACTGCCTCCTATGATTTTGAAAAATCTTTCAGGCACAGGATACAAACTTGATGTTTGATTTATACACCGTGGTCATTTTTGGCTTTACCTTTGGTATTGTGGCTATGACGATATTTTATACCTTAATTCGAGGCATTTATTCTAAAGAGTTTATCTATTTAAGTTATGCCCTTATGCAAATTTTCTCCCTACTTTTTATTGTTTCATACAGCCAACTCTTTTTTTTGAATGATTTTTTACAAGAGTTGAGTTTAACTTTTGCCACTTTGTTTGCATTTTCTTTTGCTGTAGGATTTTATCAAGGCAGTTTTTTTCCAAAAATCAATAACCAAAAAGAGCTTTGGGGCTATACCTTTATGTTTATTTGTATTGTTTTAAGTGCATTTTATCACTATATGCTGTTTGAATATTTACCCTATACGGTCATTTATTTTATTTTGTTTATTTCAGTGGCATTTAATTATCAACAAGGGGTAAAACCCACTTTTATTTATGTCGTAGGGTGGTCGTTGTTGTGTCTGTTTTTATATTTTGCCAACTTTAAAGCACTCTATACTCAACAAGGGTATATTGATATTGTGTTAGTGGCATTTTGTATTGAAGCCATCTTATTTACTCTGAGCATTGCATATAAATATCAAGAGTTAAACAATGAAAACAAAGATTACCAACAGCAACTCATTGACCAAAGCCGCCTTGTGCAAGTAGGGCAAATGATGGCAAATATTACGCACCAATACCGACAACCTCTAAATAATTTATCGTACATTTTAATTAATTTAAGTACGGCTTTTAAAAATAATAAACTGACCTCTGAGTATTTTGAGAAGAAATTGGAACAAGCCAATTCACAACTCTCTTTTATGTCAAAAACAATTGATAATTTTAAAGAGTTTTATATCCCCAGAAAAGAGAAAAAAGATTATTTAGAACAAGAAGCTATTTATAAAGCCATTACGATTATTCAAGCGGAATTAAAAGAGAAAAATATAGCACTTACATTTGATGCAACCAATGAATATATTACTGTTTTTGGAATTGAGAATGAGTTGTCGCACGTGATACTGACGTTGTTATCCAATGCAAAAGATGCTTTAATTAACCAAAATTTACCCCATATTCACATTCATTTGAGTTCAAACAGTTCAGAAGTTTCTGTGTGTATTCAAGACAATGGCAGAGGAATAAAAGATATAAATAAAATTTTTACTCCGTATTACACCACTAAAAAAGAGGGATTTGGGATTGGATTAGCGATGGCAAAAACGATTGTGGAACAAAGTTTTAAAGGACGTATTGAGGGAACCAATACAAAAAAGGGGGCAATGTTTACCCTCTTTTTTGAGAAATCTATTTAAGTAAAGAGTCTTTAGGATAGATAAATGCAATTGTTTTAGTTGTTGTTACTACCGTTGGGTCTTCTTGGGCAAAAATGGTTACCTCTAAAGAAATTGGCGTATTTTTTTCATTGGAAAGATGCAACACTTTATTACTTTCAATACTGATAACTTTTTTGACTCTTTGGTTGGCTTCAAGTCTAAATGGCGTAAATTTGGTTATCTCAAAATCAGCATGATTGACTTTTATATCGTAGGTATAGGCTTGGTTTTGCGTATTTTGTACGGTAAAAATATAGTTATTTTTGACTAAATTGTTGTCATCGATTTTAAATAAATCCGTTGTTCGGTTAACATTAACCAACATATACTCTTTGGAGTTTGCAAATACCACCAATAAAACAACACATGCTAAAATAGAAGCAAAATACATGATATTTTTAGGAGAAAGAATCGTGGTTTTTTTCTTTAAAAGGACACTGTTGGTACTTCCCCATTGAATCAAACTGGGTTTTTGAAGTTTTCCCATAACACTTGTACACGCATCGACACACTCTAAGCAGTTAATGCACTCAACTTGCAACCCTTTTTTAATATCAATGTGCGTAGGACACACTTTTACGCACAAATCGCATAAAGTACACTCTTCTGATTTTTCTAACTCTTTGGCTGAAAAGACAATCTTTTGACCGTTATGATAAATATTTCCTCCTCGTGTTGTGTCATAGACAACTTGTTTCGTGTTGTCATCATACAGTACGGATTGAACCCTTGAATAAGGACAAAAATAGGTACAAAAATCCTCTTTGGTTAACACTACGGTGTAAAATAGAAAAACGGTTGTTCCTAAGATGAACAAAATCATAAAGATATGTTCTTGCGGGTCTTGCAAATAGGCTAAAAAATCTTCTGGTGGCACAAAATACCACATGAAATTGGTTGAAATAAATAAAGCAAAAAGTAAGAACACTAAGGTAGCACCAATTTTCTTGAGTTGATTGGAGTATTTTGAGTAATCAATTTGCTGTTGTTTGTTGTTAATTTTTCGTAAACCAAAGAGTTTACTTTCGATAAAATCTCGGAATAAAACTCGAAAAATGGTTTGAGGACATGCCCATCCGCACCAAATTCTTCCTCCAATTGTTGTGATGACAAAAATACCGATGAATAAAATCATCAGTAAAAAGGGCATTAAATACAACTCTTGCATGGCAAAGGCAAATCCAGCAAAATGAAACTGCATTTTATCAAACGATAAAAGCAACATATGGTTACCATTTATGGTTACAAATGGTAAGACAATCGTAAAAATGGTGATAACACAATAGGTTATGACTCTTTTTTGTTGGTATGACATAAAAATGACTCCTCGAGGTTTTATCTAAGAAGTGTAGAGAACAAAAGTGGTAAAAAAGTGGTATTAGTTTTTAGTTGATTGCTCAAGGTTTAAGAGGAACTCTTTTTTTTCAATGCCGCTGCTGTAGCCACCTAATTTGCCATTTTCTTGAATGACTCGATGGCAAGGTACTAAAATTTCTATCATATTTTGAGCATTGGCATTGGCAACGGCTCGATAGGCTTTGGGGTTATTGATTTTTTTGGCTTCTTCTTTGTACGAAATTGTTTTTCCGTATTCAATACGTAAAAGCGCTTTCCAACACTGAATCTGAAATGTTGTGCCTAAAAGTTGTAAAGGCAGGGTAAAACAGGTTCTTTTTCCTTGGAAATATTCATCAAGTTCAGCTTGCAGTTGCACAAAATAGTCATTGTGGCATGCAATGACTTGGGCATTAAAACGCTCTTTTAGATTTTTAAGTTGGGCATCAATATGAAATTTATCATAAAAACTCAACATACAAATACCTTTAGAAGTCGATGCTACAAACATCTCTCCTAAAGGCGTCTTGACCGTAGTCGTGTGAATAAGTGCTTGATTAATTGTTTTGAAACTTCGCATTACTCATCGCTGTAAACGCAGACATTGAATTTTTCGACCAATCCATTGGAATCGACACAATGGGTTTGAAAAAAGTCCACAATATACTCTTTGGCACAATGCAATTCAAACGCTTCTTTGTCTTCCCAAATTTCATTAAAAACAATGGGAAAGGATGAACCTTCGGCGTTGGGATGAGAAATATGTCGGGTGACAAGGTATTGAATACAACCATCTTCTCTCGTGGTTTTTGGTTCAAGCGCTTGTAAGGTAGAGAACAATTCTTCCAATTTTCCCTCTTTGGGTTTAAAGCTGGCAATGCAGTAAAGTTTTTTTGACATAATTTTGTTCCTCTTCATATAAAATAAACTATTATTCTAGTAAAATAGTCTTATGAAAAAATTAATACTGCTCTTTCTTACAATAGCCATGCTTGGCGCGGAAGAGTTAATTTCACCCATTGAAGATAATGTTGCAATTGATCTTAATAAAGCATTGTTGGGTAAAAAGCTATTTTTTGAAAAACAATTAAGTCGTAATAATACCATTTCTTGTGCGTCGTGTCATCACTTAGATAAAGGAGGTGATGATAACCAGCAATTTTCTGTGGGAGTAGACAATAAAAGAGGCATTGTTAACTCTCCTACGGTATTTAATTCCAAATACAACTTTGTACAATTTTGGGATGGTCGAGCAAAAAACTTAAAAGAACAAGTTTCCATACCTATTCATAATCCCAATGAAATGGATTCCAATATGCAAGAGATTGTTGCTAAGCTGAAAAAAAATCCCACCTATATCACCTTATTTAAAGATATTTACAATGATACGATTAAAGAGGCATACATTATTGATGCCATTGTTGAGTTTGAAAATGCATTAGTTACTCCAAATTCACGATTTGACGCTATTTAAAAGGTGAAAGTACCATCTTATCTCATCGTGAAAAAAGTGGTTTTGAACTTTTTAAATCATATGGGTGTATTGCGTGTCATAATGGTATCAATTTGGGGGGAAATTTGTTTCAACGAGTGGGCATTGTGAAAGCAATGGATTATGAAGAGAACAAATATTTAGGGCTATATAATGTGACTAAAGATGAAGAAGATAAATATTTTTATAAAGTGCCCACATTAAGAAATATTGAACTCACGGCACCTTATTTGCACAGTGGTACCATTGTAACCCTACAAGAAGCGGTTGTTTTTATGATGGAGTATCAAATTGGTGTGACTCCCAATGAAAAAGATATCAATGAAATTTTAGCTTTTTTAGGAACACTTACGGGTGAGCGTCCTAAAATATTGGAGATAGATTGAAACGTTCCTTTTTTGTTTCCCTTTTCTTTTTAATTATTATTGGGATGTTAATTTATAACACGAATAATGCCAATAAAAAGATTGAGAATTTTTTTAATTTGCATAAAAAGATTTTTAATATGATTAATTTGAATAAAAATTTTGATATTTTTATATCCTCAAGTAAAAATTACAACAACTATGATATCGTTCAAAATTATATTAAAAGTATGCACAATGAGATGGAATTTATTACGACAAATTCTTTATTTCAAGAAGTCAATAATCGACTCTTAAAAGAGAATTTTAGTTCTATTCAAGAGGAAGTGAATAAGAAAATTCTTTTAATTAATAAAATTATATCCCGCAGTGCCATCTTAAACAACTCTTATCGGTATGTTCAAAAGTTAAGTCAAGAGAGTCAAAATGCTGCTATTTTAGAAATTTACAGCAACCTTTTGGAATTGGATTTAAATTCTGAAATGAGTATTAATAAGGTAACTTCTAAGATTGAATCATTTACAGCTAAAACCTCCAATGAAGAACTTTTTATCGTACATGCACAGATTGTTTTGTCATATCATGAGGCTTTTCATACCATTCGTACTCAATCCAAAGAGTTGGTTTTAAATGAAAAGTTAAATGAGTTTGAGAGCAATTTTACACAATACTCTCACCAAATTATGAATGATTTGAAAAGTATTATTTGGTTTTTAATGTTGGCGTTATTTGGGGCATTATTGACCTTTTTATATTATATGCACCAAATGACAATGAAACAAATCGAGTTGAACCGTTTTAAAAAAGCGGTACAAAGCAGTGATAATATAGTCGTTATTACGGATAAAAATCATATTATTACGTATGTAAATAAAGAGTTTGAAAGAATTACGGGCTTTAAAGATTCTGAAGTATTGGGCAAAAAACCCTCAATTTTAAAATCAGATTTGCAATCTAAAGCATTTTATGAAGAGTTAAACCAAACAATTCATCAAGGGAAAAAATGGCAAGGTGAGTTTATTAATAAAAATAAATATGGAGAGTTGAGTTATGAAAAAGCTTCGATTACGCCTATTTTAAATGAACAAGGTGAAATTGAAGAGTTTTTAGCCATTAAATTGGATATTACCAAAGAAAAAGAGACGTTAAAATTGCTTCAAGAAAAAGATCATATATTATCTCAACAAGCCAAAATGATTGCGATGAGAGAGATGTTAGAAAGCATTGCCCACCAATGGCGACAACCCCTTTCAACTATTTCCACAGCGGCAAGTGGCATGAAATTGGAAAAAGAGTTTAATAATTTAGACGATAAAAAATTTGATGAACTCATGGATGTTATTGTTCAAAATACGTTGAATCTCTCAAGTACTTTGGACAATTTTAAAAACTATTTTAATACTAAAAATGAGAAAACCGTTTTTAGTTTGGATAAAACCATTAAAAAAGTCCTTGATTTGGTGGGCTATCGTCTGAATGATGAAAAAATCGAAGTCATTCTATCTATTGAAGAGTTGCCCTTGGAAGGATTAGAAAATGAACTCATGCAATCATTGGTTAATATCATCAATAATTCACAAGAAGCGTTTAGAAAAAATGAGTTGAGCAAACGTTATATTTTTATAGAGAGTGGTGTTAAGGATAACAAGGCAATTATTACGATAAAAGATAATGCCAACGGTATTTCTGAGGATGTTTTAGAACATGTATTTGAGCCCTATTTTACCACCAAACATCAAAGCAGCGGTACAGGGATTGGCTTGTATATGGTATATGAAATTATAACGAAGCATTTTAACGGTTCAATTACCATGGAAAATTGTGAATTTGTATACGACAATCAGACCTACAAAGGGGCAAAAACTATTATTGAAGTGCCTCTCAAAAGGTAAAGCAACAGCTTTACCTACGTTATTATCGAATTTGTCCATTGCCTAAAATTTTAAATTTATAGGTGGTTAAATCGTTGATTCCCATTGGACCTCGAGCATGCAATTTATTGGTTGAAATACCCACTTCTGCACCCAATCCAAAAGCGCCACCATCGGTAAATCGAGTACTGGCATTGGCATAAACACACGCAGCATCGACACTGTTTAAAAAGTAATTGACCGTAGAGTAGTTTTCACTGATAATAGCTTCTGAGTGTCCTGAACCGTATTTGGCAATATGGTGTACGGCTTCTTTGACATCATTGACAATTTTAATATTTAAAATATTGGCTAAATACTCTGTATCGTAATCTTCATGCGTAGCACACTCAATATCAATAATTTTTCGTGTTTGTTCACACCCTTTTAGTTGCGTATTGTGTTCTAAAAAAGCTTCATGTAATGCAGGCAACATTAATGTTGCCACTTCTTTGTGAACCAATAAGGTCTCCATAGAGTTGCAAACACCTGGACGTTGGCACTTGGCATTAATGGCAATATTAATCGCTTTTTGGGCATCGGCATTTTTATCAATATAGGTATGACATAATCCCTTATCGTGTTTAACAACAGGCACTGAAGAGTTTTCACAAATATAGCGAATAAGCTCTTCTCCTCCTCTTGGAATAATTAAATCAACGAGTTTATCTTGTTTAATCAAATGAGCAACACTTTCTCGATTTGAAAAAGGCAATAAAGCAATGGCTTGTTCAGGCAGTTTGTTTTTGGCTAAAACATTACGTAAGACATTGGCAATGGCAAGGTTAGAATGTTCCGCCTCTTTCCCACCTTTTAAAACACACACATTTCCACTTTTAAAACATAAAGCGGCTGTGTCACTCGTTACATTAGGTCGGCTTTCATAAATAATACCAATAACGCCAATAGGAATAGAGACTTTTTGGATATTTAATCCATTTTGAGTTACCCAACCATCTAAGATTCTGCCCACAGGATCTTTTTGTGCAGCAATTTCTCTGATGGCTTGTGCCATTCCAAAAACTCTGTCACCAGTGAGGAGTAGTCTGTCCATCAAAGCTTCGCTTAAACCACTCTGTTTTCCTGCTTGCATATCTTTGTTGTTTTGAGCGATAATATAATCGCAATGTTCCATCAAAGCATTTGCCATTTCAAGCAAAACTCTGTCTTTTATTTCACCACTCAGCGTAGCGATTTCTCTGCTTATTTTTTTTGATTCTTCTAAAAATTGTTGCATTCTTTTTCCTATGTAACGGTTGTGTTGATTATTTTTCTATTTTATCTAAAGTTTTTCTGTTTTTTACTAAAGTAAAGGGGAATAAGGCGAAGAAGAAGGGGGGAATAAAAAGACTCTTTAAAAGAGTCTTTTCGTTACGCTAACGCGTTTAATTTTTCAGTTAATGCTTGTTTAGAACTGGCACCAATCATTGTATCTACCACTTCTCCATTTTTCATGAATAAAATGGTAGGAATTGATCGAACACCGTATTTAACTGCTAAATCTTGTTCTTCATCTGTATTGACTTTACAAATGTTTGCTTTTCCATCAAAGTCCGTTGCTAATTCATCAATTACTGGCGCTAACATTCTACACGGTCCACACCACGGAGCCCAAAAGTCCACAAGTGATAACCCGTTTTTAACTGTCGCATCAAAATTAGTAGAATTTAATTCAATATATTTTCCCATTGTATTTCCTTTAAGTGTTAATTACCTGTAATAATATCTCATAAGACTCTTTTTGTCAAGTTAAGCGGTTTAAAAAATGAATGATAAAGGTGAAATAATCTGATTATTAACATTTTTTAGCTATTCTTTTTCCCCAATTGATAGCTAGGATGAGAAGTGGAACAATTTTTTTTGATTATTACAGTTTGTATTATTATAATGTTAGCACCTATAATCTCCAAATTAATCAATGCCCCTGTTGTCGTTATTGAAGTCTCTTTAGGTTTACTCGCAGGATATTTTGGGCTTCTGTATGATAACCCAACGCTTATTCTTCTTGCAAAATTTGGATTTGTTTATTTAATGTTTTTAGCCGGACTTGAAATTAATTTAAAACTGGTCAAAGTTATTAAAGCCACCATGGCTTGGAATGTAATACTCTATTTTATCTCTTTATATACGATTTCTGGCGTAGTTTGCTGGATATTTAATCTTGGAATTACCTATTTTGTAGCACTGCCTATTTTCTCCTTGGGTATGTTAATGATGCTTATAAAAGAGTATGGAAAAGAAGAACCTTGGCTTAATTTAGCCTTATCCATTGGGGTAGTAGGCGAAGTGGTGAGTATTTTGGCGCTTACTCTTTTTAGTGGTTGGATTGAATATGGTTTAAAAGTAGAATTCTTTATCTCTATTGTAACCATTATTTTAGTAGTCTTAGGGATTATTTTGGTATTACGATTTTCTTATTTGGTTTTTTGGTGGTATCCTGAGTTAAAGAAATTTATAATGCCCGATTCTCACACCGACCGATTTGACCAAGATATTCGTTTTGCTCTTTCCATTTTGTTGGTGTTGGTTGCTATTATGTTGATTTTAAAAATCGATGTGGTTTTAGGCGCATTTACCGCAGGATTATTTTTAAAAATGTTTTTTAATCAAAAACAAGAGTTATTGGAAAAAATAGAGTCTTTTGGTTTTGGTTTTTTTGTGCCTATTTTCTTTATTTACACCGGTTCAACGGTAAAATTAGAGATAATTGATTTGAATATTCTCAAACATGCGGTGTTTATTATTATAGCGATTATATCCATTCGACTGATCAGTTCGTATTTGTCTTTTTATAAGTATTTAAAATTTAAGCAAACAGCTCTTTTTGCGTTAAGTGATTCCATGCCTTTAACTTTTATGGTTGCCATTTCAATGTTGGCGTATAAATATGGGGTAATCAGTCAAGAAGATTATTTTTCATTTATTATTGCCAGTATGATTGACGGATTATTTTTAATGATTTTAATCCGAAAACTTTACAAATGGTTTGATTTAAAAGAGCTAAAACCAAAGCCAAAACGGCTTTAAACTATCCAATCCTTTTGAGAAACTCCAAAAGGGAATTGGTCTTCAAACTCCTCTTTACTAAACGTGTATCGGAAGTTATCCATGTAAAAACTGAGGATTTCATAGGCACGATTGAGTTCTTGAAATTTCACAACATCTCCTTGTGGCATATCGGGATGGTGTATTTTTGAGAGTTCTAAATATCTTTTTTTAACTTTGGCTTTGGTTGTTAAACTGATTAAACCTAAAATCTCTACGGATTTTTTAAACTCATCGTAATTAATTCTCATAAAAAGACACCTTCTGTTTTACGTGTAATTTTATCGTACAATAACTTGCTTTAAAACTTCTTCTTATGTTACCATAAGAGGCATTTAGATTTGGAAAACCATTAAATCAAAAAGTATTTGGCGAGGTGAAGTGAAAAACCGTAAAAAAGATGGCAACTTTTATTGGGTTGACAGTATTGTTTTTCCAATTTTGAATCACCAACAAGAGATTATTGGCTATAAATCAATCCGAATTGATATTACGGATAAAAAGAAGTTAAGCGGCATGCTGGGTGATTTGTTGACCAATGAAGAGATGATACTTAAGTTTTAGGAGCAATAAAAAAAGCTCGACCTAAACACTCCAAGAAGTGATTAAATCGAGCTTTTAAATGGTACGCCTGACAGGAGTCGAACCTGTAACCGCCGGGGCCGAAACTTTCTCTTATATTAATTCCAATAATCTACAATGATTAAAATAGTCTTTAAAGTGCCTATTTATAGGAACTTTATAAATTTGACTTTTTATAATATTCTCTATATAATCCAATAAAAAACATTTTCAAGTGTGAAATAGGTGTGATAAATTTGGCTAGACATACTACAAAATTAACAGGTGTACTTTATAGAGATTCTATTACCAATGACAAACCCGATAAAACGTATTATATCAGATTTAAAGATATAGACAATAAAACAAAAGAAATTAAAATTGGTAAGTATTCAGAGGGTGTAAGAGAGAATTACTGCAATCAAAAACGAAATGAGATAATTACAAAGCAAAGATTAGGTGAAGAGCCACCAGTAATGGCAAACAAAAAGCAAAAAAGCTTTTTATCGTTTGATGTTTTAACTGCTAAATACTTTGAAACTAGAAAAGAAGGGAAAAGTAAACAAAGTGATTTTGCGACTATAAATAAACACCTTATTCCCTTTTTTGATAAGAAAAATATTGAGACTCAAACAAAAGAGGATATAAGAGCTCTTATAAAGCAAATAAAAGCCAAAACTACTCCAAAAGGTATCCAACTATCAAATAAGACTGTAAACAATATTTTAACGCTCCTTAGCTCAATCATAAACTATGGATTAAAAGAAGAGCTGATTAAAAATGATTTAACCAAATACATCACCAAAGATCGAGTTGATAATGAAAGAGAAAGATTTTTAAGGATTGATGAAATTAATAAACTCTACAAGAAGCTAGAACATGAGCCTAGATTGTATTTGTTCTGTAAATTAGCTCTTACAACAGGTGGAAGATTGGCAACGATTTTAAATATCTCTAAAATGGATATCGATTTAAGTAATCAAATTATTACTTTAAAAGATTTTAAAAATAATTCAACATACAAAACTTTTTTAACCGATGAAGTATCAACTTTACTCCAGGAATATTGTAAAGGACTAAATCCTCAAGACAAGTTATTTAAAGAGACACCAACAACGATTCAAAGGCAAATGTTAAAGATACTACATGAATTATTTAACATTGGGATTGATAAAGAAGATAGAAAAAACTTAGTAGTGCTGCATACACTTAGGCATACGTTTGCCAGTCATTTAGCAATTAATGGAACGCCAATCTTTACAATTCAAAAGCTTATGAATCATAGAGATATTAAAATGACTTTGAGATATGCAAAGTTAGACTCAAGAGCTGGAAAGAATTTTATAAAAGAACTGGGATTTTAAAGAAAAAGGTTGATATGGTGGAGCAGTAACTATAAAATCTAAGGATATTCTAAGTCGTATACTGTAATAATTGCATAAGTTCATTTTTGGCACAGAGTACATGGTTCATGTATTTGATGACAGAAATGTCTACTTCCGGAGTGAAGCGGGGTTACGATACAGAGCGTTTAGTAAGCCCTCGATGGTTGAATACTGTTATCGTCCTGCTTCCAATTACACGTTATAAAATGTAACTACAAGTTCCCCATTTTCTTTAGAATCCAATACAAGTTTTAAAATTTTTCCATTTTTATTTAATTGATATACTGTTAAATCACTATTTGAAACACCGATTTCATTTAATTTTATTCCTCTTAAAAATACTTCAGCAATATTTATAATATCAAGTGTTTCAAGCTCGCCTGGGCAACCTTTACAATAATGTCTTTCAATAATATGTTTAAATCCTTTTTTACTATCTCCGAGTTTAAGAGTAACTTTATGTGCATTTATTAAAAACTCTGCTTTTTCAGTAACACCATTTATAAAATCGATGACAATTTTTTGATTAGGTTTCCATCGTTTCTTTTGTCTTACAGATTCAATAGATTTAATATCTTTTTTAAGTTTTGCTAATCGTTCAGAGTAAACACTCACTAAATGCCTTTATTTTTGATAAGCTTGGATTTTATCATATCTTATATAAATTTTTATAGACGGCTTATTAGTCAAAATTGTTAATGCTACATCACCCATTTAACTTTTCTTTCTATCCGTAACAACTAAAAGCTTGAGGTCTATATTATCAATTTTAAAATTATCTTTTTCAAATCCTCTAACGGTTATTAACACTAGAGCATTATTGCTTTTTTTAATTATTGCAATTTTATTTCTATATCCAACTTTATAAATATTATTCTCTTTATGTGAAATAAAAAAGAGTTCATCTATTTGTTTTATGAAATCAATTAAAAGGTCTTTATCAATAATTTTTTGATGTTTTCTTCTCCGCCTTGAATGTTTAGTTATTATGATATTCATTTTTAAAACTTTATTCTCTTCCATATTCTTTATCATGAAATTTATTCTTTGAAATAGGTTGCTTTTGTACCTTTGGTATAGAAGTAACAACTTTGTTTAATAATTTTTCTAAGTTAACCTCTTTTAAATGTCCTTTTAATTCAGAAACAAATTCATTTAATTTTGAGTTTGTTTCTTTTAATCCTTCATTTTCTTTTCTTAGTTTTTCTTCTTCTTTTTTCGAAACCTCAATATATTTTTCAACACTTTCAGGTTGGTATATATATAGCTCTTTTGATTTAAAAAGCCCATCTTTAACTTTTATTTTATGTCTCATTATTTCATTCCCCATTAACAAAGTTCGATTTTTATCCACTTCCTTATACTCTTTTAATAAATGGTTTTTTTCATCTAATAACTTATTTTGATAATCAATAGTCTTCATTTTTTCATTAACTATTTTTTTCATATCATCTAAACTGAGTTCTTTATTTTTTATTTGTTTTTGTAAATCCTTATTTATTTGCTCTAATTTTGCATAATCTGGTCTTTTTGCATTTTGTTCTTTTAAATTATTGCGTTGCTCATTCATCAAATTTTTTAAATCTCTAAGCCGAGCTAAGTCTTCATTGTTATTCATTTTCAAGTCTCTTTTTGCATCAATAGACTTTTTAAGCTGCCAATGATTCATTCTCTTATTTTTTGAAAACTCGTGACCTCTTTGCATCCCCAAACTATTGGCTACAATTGTTTGTAGCTCTCTCATATCATTTCTATCCATACGAGCTGTTTTTCCCGTGTCTTTATTAAAGTTACTATATAAAACATGAGCATGATAATTTATCTTTTGTTGAAACTTTGATACATCAGCTTTATTTCCGAATTCTTTATCAAAGTACCAGTTCTTATCTTCTTGATTATAAAAAATATTTCTATTTGGGGCATAATCAATTACTTCATTGGTTACATCTTGATTTAATTTGATATTTCTCCATGACAAATTGTAAGCTGTATATTCTAAATCTCTTAAATCATATTTACTATCAATAAAAACACCCTCATCGCGATGAATACTTATAGCAATAATATGATGACCTGTAAACTTCTTATTTAAATTTTTAAATGTATTTTCAATTTCTTCTATTGTTGTATTTGGTTTTGTATTTAATACAGCTTCTTTGACTAAATTCAACTTTGATTTTGACTGCATTTTTTGACCAATTTTTTCTTTATAAATTTTTTCTGCTTCTTTTTTAAATTTCTCTACATCATCATATTTTTTATTATCATTAACATTTGAATCATGGATTAATAAATAGGTTACTTTAGATTTTCTTTCCATGTGTTCCAAAGAATGTTTTGTTGATGATTGAGTATGAAAAGAAGACTTATACGTCACATGATTATTTGTTTCTTTAGAACTTCGTATATTATTATTTGATTTATAATCATTTTGATTTTTTAATCTAATAATCTTTCCATTTTGTTTTGGCGTACCTCTTAAGTTTTCTTGAGTTAATTCCATTTCATCAAGTGCTATCATGTAACTTCTCCCCCTTTTTTTATTTCAAAATTCTTAACCCTTGTGGTAGAATTTGTAACATACAACACCTTTAGGTGCTAGTATGCAAACTAACACCTTATCAGGTGAGGTTTGTAAATTGAAGCATAAAGCTTTCAATTTAATTGAGTAGTAAATAAATAAACTTCTCCGAAAAGGGAGAAGTTTATTTGACTAATTTTGCTGATTTAATATTCAAATACCCATTTTTGCTATAATACAAATTAAGACTTATTGTCTCTCCAATTAAAGCTTCATTTCTAAAACAAAATAATTTGTCTCTTGAGCTATATTCATTACCATTAAAAACACTAATTTTAAATTGAATAGCACCCTTAGTAAAACATAAAATTAAATTGCAACTTCTCCCCCAAAACATATAATCTAATCTTGCGATTATTGGATTATTGATGTCATCTAATTTATCACTATAGACTCTTCCGATTTCTTCGTCATAACTTGTTATACTCATTGTAGCTCCTTAATAATTTTTGTGTACAAAATTTTACTCTCCATATTCATAAAAATTCTTTTTACCCGATAAAATATTATAAATTTGACTTCTCTCACCCCGTTTGGACAATTCTTTTTTAAATTCGTCTCTGGCTTTTATCGCAGGTGTTTTCTCAATTCTGTCGGCATTGTAAAACTCTTCACGCTCTTTTATTAACTCTTTAAGTTCAAAGTCAATTGAAACAGATTCATTTTTAAACATAGGAATTGCCATGGCATAGTAGTATCTCATTTGCATTTCATATTGTTTATCGACGGTTTCTATCAATAGTATTAATATTTCATTTGTAGTTTGTTGTTGCTTTAGCATATCTTTTTCAGTATTAATTTGATTAGATAATTTTTTAATTTGTTCTTTTCGTTCATTTTTTAGTTTTACAACCTCTTCATTGGCAAAGTATTCTTGAAACAATTCAATTGGTGCTCTT
>Ga0172378_10003389_pt1 | contig 14997 bp, 6 predicted proteins | sample GrowelOW332metaG_FD_119755 | JGI IMG/M metagenome (GOLD analysis project Ga0172378, IMG submission 119755) | Groundwater microbial communities from an aquifer near a municipal landfill in Southern Ontario, Canada - Pumphouse #3_1 metaG | ecosystem: Environmental > Aquatic > Deep subsurface >... | reverse complement strand
TCTTTTTCCATCTTATTTTTGGTTTTCAAATTATAAAAAATATATGAGATTTTATCCCTTTCTATTTTTCAACTTACACACTTTATAAGATGGTGTCCAAAATTGGATTTCCGATATATGTTATTGGTTCTAAGTCAGCTAAGCTGTAGTATTTAGTGTTGAAATTCTTAACTTTCGGTTATTAATAAATATCTGTTCTTATTATGCACAATTATAGTCTTACAGGCTCTTTTTTATACTCAATGTTGTATTTTAATGTTCACATAAATTAATTCCTATACTTCCATTCGTTTGCTCTTTAGAATACAGGCAGTGGGAAAATCAATCTTTAGATGGATTTGTGATACAAAACCTCGATATTGTAACAATTTATGCAGATGTATTTTGACCTGGGTCTTAATTGAAGTTTTAATTTGCTGTTTCACATAGTTTTCAAGCCCTGTGGGTTTAATATTTGGATGAGATTTTAAAAGACATGGCAAAACAGGGAAACTACATTAATCATTTTTCAAAAACGATTTAAAAAATATCGTGATTATTTATTTACGTTTATTTACCGTTCTGAGGTTCCACCTTATGATAAGGCTTTGAAAAAAGCAATACGAAACATCAAAATAAAGCCAAAAGTATCAGAACAATTCCGCTCAACCTAAGGATCTCTGCCCGCTTTGCTATCCTGTGCTTGGTTACCAACACTGTTTTAAATAATAACTTAAATGTTTTGAGAGTTTTAAATTTTATCGTTAATTTTAAGACTAATCAATAACGGAAATTTTAGTTCATAATTTTTAATTTATTCTGTTACTGGTTGAATACAGAAGACAAACAGGAAAATAAAATGCCTAAAATTTGTAATCATATAAGAATTGTGATCTAACAGAATAAAATAGAATCAACTAAAAATCTAAATACAATAAAAAATGAAAAGAATTACCCAAAAGATATTACTATTATTGTCCGGACTACTGTTTATCACAGGGTTTACCATAGGGCAAAATCAGTTATTAAGTGAGCGGATCCCCGTACTAAAGCAATATGCCGGGGAACAGTTATACCGTATATCTTTACCAATAGGTGGTATCGGAACAGGTACAGTAGGTCTTGGAGGCTCGGGAGAATTACGTGACTGGCAGATAATGAATGTTCCTGCAAAAAATTATAGCACAGTTACCACAGGTAATGATGCCCCATTTTTTGCCATATACACAAAGAAACAAGATGGGCAGAAAAATAGCAAAGCCTTGCTTGGCCCTATCCAATATCCGAATTATGATAGTTATGAAGGTCGGGCGGTAGATAATCACGGAATGCCCCGTTTTCGTGAAGCATCATTTGAAACTACCTACCCGTTTGGTATAGTAAAACTGTCGGATAAAACAATGCCTGTAAAAATAAAGATAGTAGGTTATAATCCATTGATACCTGGAGAAGCAGATGCTTCCGGTATTCCTGTTGCTATATTACAATATGAAGTAGAAAATATAACTAATGAGAATGTAGAAGTTTCAATTGCCGGAAGTATGCGCAATTTTATAGGTATGGATGGTAGTAAATTTTGGACCGATTGGAAAGGAGATTATGTTCCTACAGGAGCAAAATCAAATAAAAATATCATTCGTATATCAGATAAGGTAAAAGGCATCTATATGTATTCAGACGAAGTCGATAAGGAAGATGCAGCCTGGGGAACGATTTCACTTACTACGCCATTGGACACAAAAGGACAAATTTCATACAGGACAAGCTCCGCCGGAAATGCATGGGGAAATGCATTACTTGATTTCTGGGATGATTTTTCTGCAGACGGAATATTAACCGAAAAAGAAAAATTGATTGACGATAATCCAATGGCCTCTCTTTCCGTTAAAAGGACTATAGCTGCGGGAAAAAAAGAAGTATTTACATTTTATATAACCTGGCATTTCCCCAATCGTTTTGCCTGGTCCAAGACCAATGTAGGCAATTATTATACTACTAAATATAAAGATGCCTGGGATGTAATAAATACAGAAGAAAAAAGGATTCCTTCACTTACCGACCAGACACTTACTTTTGTAAATGCGATAGTTAACAGCAGTTATCCGAATGTAGTAAAAGAAGCAGCACTTTTTAATATAAGTAATCTGCGTTCACAAACAGTATTCCGTTTACCTACGGGACAGATGATGGGCTGGGAAGGCATTATGGATCGTCGTGGTTCGTGTGCAGGATCATGTACACATGTATGGAATTATGAACAGGCCACAGCATTTTTGTTTGGAGACCTGGCAAAGACAATGCGCGAAGTAGAATTCGGATACTCAACTAATAAAGAAGGTCTTATGGTCTTTCGTACCCCCTTACCACTTAAAAAAAATATATCAGGAAAAACAGCGGCAGATGGTCAGATGGGAACAATAATGAAATTTTATCGTGACTGGCAATTATCAGGAGATAATGATTTTTTAAAGTTATACTGGCCAAAAGTAAAATTAGCTCTTTCCTATGCGTGGATAAAGAACGGATGGGACGGCGATCAGAATGGTGTTATGGAGGGTGTACAACATAATACAATGGATGTGGAGTATTATGGACCCAATCCCCAGATGCAAATATGGTATCTTGGAGCTTTAAAATCAGGAGAGAAGATGGCTTGTGCTATGAAAGACAAACAATTTGCAAAGAAATGCGAGAAATTATATAATCAGGGTTCAAAGTGGACAGACGAAAATCTTTTTAACGGTGAATATTATGAACAAAAGATAGAAACTCCTGAGGAAAGAAAAGCTATTGCTGCAGGATTGACGACTAAAGAATTTAAGAAACCGGATTATCAGATTGGAACAGGATGTCTTGTAGATCAGTTAGTAGGCCAATATATGGCTCATATTGCAGGACTTGGTTATCTCGTAGACAAAGCACATGTGAAGAAAACACTGGAAAGTATATTGAAATATAATCATCGTGAATCAATGTTTGAACATTTTAATAATATGCGTTCTTATGCCATGGGTGATGAAAAATCATTATTAATGGCGAGCTGGCCTCACGGCGGACGTCCAAAAATTCCTTTTCCATATTGGTCAGAGGTAATGACCGGATTTGAATATACAGCAGCCATAGGAATGCTTTATGAAGGGATGGAAGAAGAAGGTCTGGAAGTAATCAAAGATGTAAGAGATAGATTTGACGGGAAGAAACGCAATCCGTTCGATGAAGTAGAATGTGGACGTCATTACTCACGTGCCATGGCTTCATGGGGAGCTATTGTTGCAGAAAGTAATTTTCACTATTCCGGTATAGAACAGTCTATGTCATTTACAAATAGACCGGGAAATTACTTCTGGTCAAATGGATATGTATGGGGGACCTGTATTTTTTCAAAACCTCAGGGAAAATATAATGTGGTATTGAAGGTGTTGCATGGTGAGCTGACATTGAAAAGTTTTTCTCTGGATAATGTTAAAATCAAAAAATACAGAAAGCCGTTGCATATTATGAAAGGGAAGTCGGTTAATATTTTGATGTAAGTTGCTGGAACGATATTGATGTTCCGTCAGACTGGCAGATGAGGGGATATGGGAAACCTATATATACAAATGTAACCTATCCATTTTTTAAGAATCCTCCTTATCCAGTGGGGTCGTATAGGCGTGCTTTTGAGATTCCTGATAATTGGGAAGGAAAGAAAATATATCTTCATTTTGCAGGTGTTCAGTCGGCAATGTATGTATGGATAAACGGAAAGAAAGTTGGATATAGCCAGGGAAGCATGACGCCTGCCGAATTTGATATAACACCATATATCAAAAAAGGAGAAAATATGTTAGCTGCCGAGGTTTACAGATGGAGCGACGGGAGTTATCTTGAAGATCAGGATTTCTTTCGTCTGAGCGGTATTTTCAGAGACGTATTTGTTTTTGCTGTTCCCCGGTTACATATAAGAGACTTTTTTGTTCAGTCGGATTTAGACAGTGCTTTTTCATCATCTGTATTAAAGACGGATTTTTCATTTAAGAACGATGGCTACCGTGGGGCAGTGATTGTTGAAGGCTATCTTTTGTTTTTATTACATCAATAATATTTATAAGGATTAATTCTTATAAAAAGTTAAAGAACATTACTAAACAATAAAAAAAAACTATGAAACGAAGAGATTTTGTAAAATCCGGATTATTGGTTTCCTCCGGTATACTTATGTTTGATCCTTTAACAGGATGTATGGAAGCAGGGATGAAAGGATATAATGATAACAAATATTACAAAGGATTTATGTCTCCTCCGGTAACCTCACGTGTGTTTGTCCGGTGGTGGTGGAACGGAGACCGTCTTGATAAAAAGGAGTTATTACGGGAACTGGATGTAATGAAATCCGCCGGAATCGGAGGTGTAGAAATAAATCCTATTGCTTTCCCGTCAAATACGGATCCTGTAGGATATAAATCTCTGACCGTTTTTGATGATAAATGGCTGGATATGCTCGAAACGACACTTCATGGAGCGAAAAAAAGAGGGATTATCTGTGATATGATTGTAGGTTCCGGATGGCCGTTTGGAGGAGAATTCCTGAAAAAGGATGATCAGACACAGATGGTAACAATAGAAACTATTAATTTAAAAGGAGGGAAAGAATATAGTTTTTCTCAAAAAGAATTGCTGGATAAAGTAGCTCCGGATTTTTATTCTAAAAATACAAATGTATACAAAGACCTGGTTATGCTACGATTGGTTCCTTCAGAATCCATGGAATTTACAGAAGGTGTAGATTTCCCGGTAAATTCTAAAGAATCTGTTATAAAGATAAAGGTTCCGAAGGGTAATTATGTTCTTTATTTTGTTGTAAAACTGACAGGCTATATGGTAGTAATTAACGGAGCACCCGGAGCCGCCGGTCCTGTTCTGAATCATTATAGCAAGATTGCAGTGGAGAATTATCTGGAAAGAATTTCAAAGAAAATATCCGGAAAAATCGGGAATATGGGGGAATATATACGAGCCATGTTTTGCGATAGTATGGAATTGGAAGGAGCGAACTGGAATGATGATTTACCTGTGGAATTTGAAAAACGCAGAGGATATTCCATATTGCCGTATTTGCCCTTTATACTGGAAAAAATCGGAGCTATGGGTAATCCTGTAGACAAAAAATACGGAACAAAATTTCCTGAAAAAGTAACCGATTTACTAAATCAGGTGAATCTGGATTTCTATAAAACCAGACTGGAGTTGTTTAAAGAAAGATTTTTGGAAACATTTACTGAATGGTGTCATAAAAATAATGTAAAATCACGAATGCAAGCTTATGGCCGTGGGATGCATCCGCTTGAAGCTAGTATGTCCATAGATATTCCTGAATGTGAAACATGGGCTCGTAAGGAAGTAGGACGAGAATATCCCAACCTTGGATTAGTAGGCCGGGCTCCAACAATGGTTAACAAATATGTTTCTTCGAGTGTTAATCTTACAGGGAGAAAACTTGTGAGTTGCGAAGAGGAGACAAATACAACTATGGCCTTTATGCTTACTCTGGAAAATATTAAAATAATTGGAGATCAGAGTAATTTGTCAGGAGTGAATCATTCAATTATTCATGGGTTTAATTATTCTCCGTTAAAGGCTCCGTTTCCGGGATGGATCCGTTATGGTACCTATTTCAATGAACGTAATACATGGTGGCCATGGTTTAGATTATGGGCTGATTACAAAGCTCGTCTTTCCTATGTTTTTCAGGAGTCTACACCAAGAGCAGAAATAGCAGTTTTACAACCGCTTACTGATCTTTGGCTGAAAAAGGGTCCTCAGCGGGATCCATTCCCCCAGAAGTGGTATCCTGAATACCAGAATAATCTTTGGGAAGTTATTAATCAAAATGGATGCGGATGTGATTATGTTAGTGAATCAATTATTTGTAATGCCACCTTTGAAGATGGCAGGATGATTTATAACAATCGTTCTTATAGCGCCCTGTTGTTACCTGAAATTGAAACTTTAGATTTGAAGACTGTAAAATCTTTAAGTCGTTTTGCCGAAGCAGGAGGACAAATTGTTTTTATAGGGAAGAAACCTTTTAGGTCTCCGTCCTTTAAAGATATGGGAAAGAAGAGTTCTGAGATAGAACAAAATATCAATGAATTAATAGAGAATAAAAATGAACAGGTTTGTCTATATCCTTCCCCAAAGGGAAATTTAATAGATTGGTTCGGGAAGATGCAGAAAGAGCTGAATCTGAAACAGTATATTCGTTTCGATAAGCCTAATAAATACTTAAATCAGACAAGTTATTTTTTAGGTAATACTCCGGTATATTTTATGGCCAATACGAGTTTGTCGGAAGATATATCTGTTGAGGCTGATTTTTATATGGAGGATCAAAAACTGCAACCGTGGCTTTGGAATCCTGAAACAGGAGAACGCTTTTTATATCCTGCAGACGGTAATAAGAATCATTTAAGAATAGACCTTCCAAGGGCAACATCTCTTCTTATAGTTTTTGATAAGAATAAGGAAGGGAAAAGCTATCAACTGAAAAAATTTAAAGCTGATAGGAAAGAGATTAGAGGTTCATGGAATCTTATTTTAAATCATATTGACGGAAGCCGCAAAACAAGAAGCCTTACTGAGCTGAAAGACTTATCAGCCGATGAAGAGTTGAAAAGTTTTGCCGGAACAGTGATTTACGAAAAAACATTTACATCAGACAAAAATGATTACAGATATATTAATCTGGGGAATGTTCAGGGAATTACTGAACTGACGCTTAACGGTAAGAAACTTGGAGATAAATGGTATGGAGACTATGTATATGACGCAGGAGACCTCATAAAAAAAGGAGAAAATAAGTTAAGTATAAAGCTGACGACAGTTACCGGAAATTATTTAAAGAGCTTAAAGGAGAATGCGGTTGCACAGAGATGGACGGTAAGGCAGTCATATTACCCAATGGGGATTCTTGGCCCGGTAGAATTGTGTTAGAATGATTGTTAGCTTTTTCTCCAAATATGCTAAAATATTATGGAAATATTTTGCCATGAAACTGCATATTCAGCTTTATAATATGTAGGTAAATATTTTACCTAACATAGATGTCTCTTTTTTATGCAGCTTTGCTTTAATGAGTGAAACAGGTTCTCTCGTATGTATTCATAAAATTAATAAAAGCAGAGTTTATTTATTCCTTTGCTGGGAAAATATTGCTTTGAATACTGGGTCTTTCACTTCTTTGAAGTTTCCCGAGTTGTAATTTTTTATTTTTAGAGAAAATGAAGCTTGGATTGGTTTAATTCGTGTAGCTAAATACATTAACCTATATGTCATCTGTTTGTTCCAAAGGATAGACAGATGACACCATTCAGAGCCTAGTTATCTGCACATTGTAATATGTATATGAAGTTGGTAAAGACTATATTTTTGATTAGTTAAAAACAAATTATGAAAAGAAGTTGTTTATTTGTAATTTTTATATTTATAATACCTTTTGTTCAATTGGTAAGTGCTAAGAATCCTGTTATAAAAGGAATTGGGATGTCCGATCCTCATATAAGGGTTTTTAATGATACAATTTATTTATTTAGTGGTCATGATGATAGACCGTCAGATAAAACCTGGGTTATGAAAGACTGGCGGGTTTTTTCTTCCGTTGATTTATTAAATTGGAAATTGAGAACAATTATCCGGCCGGAAGATAATTATATGGGGAAAAATAGTACTGATTGCTGGGCATGTGATGCGGCAACACACAACGGGAAATATTATTTTTATTTTTCTGATCAAAAACGTAGTGTTGGAGTAATGATTGCAGACAGACCAAACGGGTCATACAGGGATGCTCTGGGAAAACCACTGGTTTCCCCGATGCATGACCCTACAGCTTTTGTTGATGATGATGAAAACCGAACTCACTATCTTGTATATGGAGATAAAGCGGGAGGAGGATATAATATAGCCAGACTTAACGAAGATATGACTTCACTTGCAGAAAAGCCTATCTCTATTATCATAACGGGAAAAGAATGGGAAGAAGCACCTGAATGGATGGATAAAAATTATCTGTTTAAATATAAAGGTGTTTATTATTTAAGCTGGGGTCGTGATTATGCAACTTCTAAAAATATATATGGTCCATATCGTTGTATAGGTGCAGTAGGAGAAGGATTCCATTTAAATGAATATGCTCATGGTAGTTTTTTTTGGTATAAAGGTCAGTTTTATCATATATGGACCTATTATATAAAAAACGGATACAAATACCGTGAATGTATTATAACGTATTGTCATTTTGCAGATGATGGACAGATTGTCACAGATACTGATTATCTCAATAAACATTTTGGAACCGGAGTGGGTCAATATGATGCTTCCTGGCCTGAAATTCAGGCTGAATGGTACTCAGAAAAGTCAAAGGAAATCTCCATAAGGGGATCACGTAAAGCAGGATTTGAACTTGATCATATCGAAGACGGAAGTTGGGTAAAGTTTTCAAATTTAGACTTTGGAAGTCAGAGCATAAAACGTTGTTTTTCTGCTACGTTATCAAATATTTCTGGCAGGGGATCCATTGAAATAAGGTCCGGTAGTTTGTACGGCGAATTATTGGGGATAGCTTTTTTTCGTCCCGTTAAACAGACAAAAGGAGAATCAACTATTTCGTGTAATTTGGGAAAAGTTTGCGGTAAAAAAGATATTTATCTCAAATTTAACGGGCAAAACTCTGATTTGTTAAGACTTGACGATTTTTATTTTGAAAATAAGTAATCAAAAATAATCTGGTATTAGTGTTTGTGATTATTATCTTTGTGTCAATAATCGTAAAGATTTTTTTAATCAACTTTTTTTTTAATCTAAAATAATTCTAAAAATGAAATTATATTTAATCATTTTGCTTACAATTATAAGTGCATTTGGATTTATCGACACTTCTTTTTCTAATTCATTGGGGGGCTATCTATTCCCACAACCCAGGCAGGTAGTTCTTGAAAGCGGAAAACTTGCTATTTTGTCTGGACGTGTTATTTGTCCCGAAATAGCGAATCCTCAGGTTTTTTCTTCTGTGGAGAAAATAAATGAAACACTGAAAAATTTAGGGATTCATTTGGGGATGGCTGCTGTGTCTGCGAGAGGAGAATTTCCGGCTGTTAAGCTAACAATAGACTCTTCCATTGGACATAAGCAGGGGTATTTACTTAAGATTGACGAAAAAAGTATATCTATTACCGGGAATGATGTTGAAGGTCTTTATTATGGAGCTTTAACTTTTGAACAAATTGGACAATTTGTAAAAAATGAAGGATTTTTTCCGTTATTATCTATTTCTGACTGGCCTGATTTTGAAAGGCGTGGTGTTATGCTTGATATATCCAGGGATAAGGTACCAACTATGCATACTATATATGACCTTGTTGATTTGCTGGCATCTTGGAAAATCAATGAGTTGCAGTTGTATACAGAACATACTTTTGCATATAAAAATCATAAAGTTGTATGGGAAAATGCTAGTCCTATGACAGCGACCCAGATTATTGCGCTTAATGCATATTGCAAGAAACTTTTTATTGATCTTGTTCCGAATCAAAATTCGTTTGGACACATGAAGCGTTGGCTGATGCATGACAAGTATGCTCATTTGGCCGATTGTCCTAATCCTGTAAAAACAATATGGGGGATGTCTTCTCTGCAAACCCTTAGCCCGGCAGATTCCGGTTCTTTCAAATTTATGGGAGAACTTTATGATGAATTATTACCAAATTTTACCAGTAAATATTTTAATATCGGATGTGACGAAACAGTAGAATTAGGTCTTGGCAGATCAAAAAAAATGTGTGAAAATGAAGGTAAAGGTAAAGTTTATCTTGATTTTTTGAAAGGTCTTAGATCCATAGCGAAAAAAGATAATAAAAGAGTTATGTTCTGGGGTGATATAATTTTGCATCATCCTGATCAGATTTCTTTTTTGCCTAAAGATATGATTCCATTAATTTGGGGATATAGTGCAGATGCTCCTTTTTCAACTAATTGCCCAAAGTTTCAAAAGGCTGGTTTTGATTATTATGTTGTTCCGGGAACAAGTTCATGGAATTCTATTCTCGGGCGGGATAAAAATGCTTTTGACAATTTGCTAAATGCAGCACAAAACGGGAAAAAATATAATGCAAAAGGATACTTAATAACGAATTGGGGTGATGGAGGACATTGGCAGCCGTTAAGTGTATCCTATCCGGCTTTTTTGTATGGTGCTGCTTTAAGCTGGGCTGTTGAGGAGAATGAAGGAATAGATATTGCTCGTATTTTAAATAAACAGGTTTTTTATGATCGTAATCAGGTTATGGGAAAGGTTATAATCAATCTTGGGAATGCCTATCTTAAAACAGGGTGTAAATGTTCAAACAGGAATACCTTTGACCTGTTGTTGAAACATATAGATAAAGCCTGTCTTAAAAATCTGAGTGTTGTTAAACTGAAGGAAACAGCTAGTTATATAAGACAACAGATAGCAATAATGGAGAAATCCCAAATGGGAACCAAAGATGCTCAGATAATAAAAAACGAATTAAATCAGGCGGCTAATCTTTGTCTTCATGCTTGTAAAGTAGGAATTTACAAAATGGAAGCTAAAGATGGTAAAATCGAAAATATTCCGGAAGAAAGACAGACAGAATTATATAAGGAGTTAAAAGCACTTATTACACATCATCAGGAATTATGGTTGGTGAGAAATCGTCCGGGAGGATTAGAGGACAGCACAAAAAAACTCGAAAAATTATTGGATGAATTAAAATAAGGATTCGTTAATACCTAATTTATTTGTTTTCTACTATCTTTAACATATTGGAATGATAAAATATTATAATACAAAAAATTACAGAAACTTAGATGCTGTGTAAAACAATAAGTTATAAACAAATCATATGATACATTGTTATTATATGCAATCCCTTCAGGCTTACAGATAATGGGGTTCTGGTTAATGTAATTCGCTACGCGAATTGCACTAAACCGAACTCCAAAACCATTGTTTTTTTAATTTTGGCACGGAATAGTTACTAATAATAAATAATAAATGATTAATAGATTGAAATATTTTCTTCTACCTTTTTTTTGTGTCATGTCTTTATTGGTTACAGGGCAGGTTGTACCCGGTAATATTCATTTTACGAGGCAGGGAGTAAGTCGTATAGTGTTTAGTGAAAAACAATTTCTTCCTATGTCTGTTCTTATACCTGAAAATATTATAGGAATGTCCTCAATGCATCCTGTAGAATATATTAAAGGAAATAAATCTAATATTTCTGTAAAAAAAGGCACACTAATTATTAAGGCGGAAAAAGAAAGCAAAACGGCAATCTGGTTAGGTGGATTCAATCCTTTCGCAACATATTCGTTTGATTTACAAGAATGTATGGGGCATGGTGAATTAAGCTTTGAATTTACCGATGTAGCTCGTACAGAATCTTTTGTAATTACTGTTTTATTCAAAAACGAACTACTTTCTGATGTGCAATTTGAGGTGACGAAAGGTTTAACTGAAACAGTTAGAAAGAGTGTTGGCATTAATTTAGAAAAAGTACAAGACCTAAAAGGTAAATTTATTCTTCAAATGCTTGGAAGCGGTTTTGTTTTATATTTAAAAAAAGACGGTTCTATACCATTACCGATAGGACAAGGAGAATTTAATAAATTTATAGATCTAAGGGCAAAAAAATATATACAGAATTTTCACACAAATCTTTTATTCCTTATAAAAAAAGGTGATGTTATAGTTAAAAAAGCAAGAATAGGTTTTTCAACAGGTACAGGGCAATCGGATATTCGTGCCATAACTTATGAAAATGGTGCACCTTTTCTTGATAAAGGAAGAGTCTGGTATACTATGACAGTTCGTGGACGTTCTTTACCTGAACATACACAGGGTGTTTTCAGTCTCAATCCCACCCTTTTTGACATAAAATTTGAAGGCATAATTGTTTTTGACAGGAATGACGGAATTTTACGGAATGAAGTTGCCTCTCATATTTTTTACGACCGAAATGATAAGATATGGAAAGGAATAACTACTGGATTCAGTGCTTTTGCCAATCCTGAAAAAGAAAAAAAACAGTTGCTTATCATCGAGAGTAAAAAAGATCCGCGTTTTGGATTTTCGGTAATGAAAGCCAGACCTTTTAAAATGGTTGGTGATATAGAAGATCCACATATAATATATGACGAAAAAGCCAAAAAATGGAGAATTTTAACGTGTGAAAATACAGATAACGGTTATCGTGCTATAATGATGGAATCAGATTTTTGGGATAAAAGTTATGTAAAAATAGCAGGACCTGTAAATCATAATTCCACAGGGACTTCAATCCAAAAAATAGGGAATAAACAATATTGTTTTTCAGGAAGTTCAGAACGTAAAATATTTGTTTATTCATATCCGGATTTAAAAGAAGTGAAAGCACCGTATATAGATATACCACCATGGGACAAAACTTCCGGTACCAGGGTCTGGCCTGATGTTATCCAATTACCAGAGGGGTATTTTTGTCGTTACATTGCCTTAATGATGGATAGGTATAATTATCCAGGATTAAAAAAACCAAACTGGTCTTACGGAGCTTTATATTTATATTATGGATACGATTATTGATTTAATGTCCCCCCTTTCCATGGATTATTCTCTTTATATATCATGATTGTTTACAGCAGAAAGACATAATGGTTTTCATAACGTTTTGAAAAATATATTTTGTTATCATTAATTTACATATTGACAAATAAGTAAAATTATATAAGAAGAATAAAAGTAAATGCCATCAATTTTATAAATAATAATAATGAAAAAACTGATCTTAATGTTAACAGTTGTTGTGTTAACATCCTGTGTATCAACAAAAAAACAGACAGACCTGGAATTATGGTATACCACTCCTGCTGCCAATTGGAATGAAGCCCTGCCAATAGGGAACGGACATATTGGAGCTATGGTTTATGGTGATGTAAATCAGGAACATTTGCAGTTAAATGAGAATACCTTATATAGTGGCGATCCTGCAAGCTGTAATTGTGATATAAAGATACCAAAAACTGCAGTCAGTAATGTTGTATCAATGATCAAGGCAAAGAAATATGCTGTCGCTGAAGAAGAAATACGTAAAAACTGGCTATACAAATTACACGAAATGTATCAGCCCCTTGGCGATTTATGGCTGACCAATAATAAAAAAGGAGAGGTGTCGTCGTATCGTCGTAGTCTGAATCTTTCAGATGCAATGATGAATGTTACCTACAAACAAAATGGTATATCATACAATCGTGAAGTATTTGCATCCAATGCGGATAATGTAATAGTTCTTCATGTGAAAAGTTCAGCCAAAGATGCCATTGACATGACTGTAAGCCTAAGTTCTGTTCAGCCTACTGCACATGAAAATATAAATTCAGGCAATGTCTTACTGGAAGGGAAAGCACCGGGTCATGCAGAAGGAAGAACATTAAAACAGCTTGAAGACTGGGGTGATGTAAAACATCATCCTGAGTTGTTTGATGCAAACGGTAAAAGACGTTTTGATCATTTAATTCTTTACGGAGATGAAATAGATGGCAGAGGAATGCCTTTTGCTGCCAATGTTAAACCGGTATTTGAAAATGGAGGTAAAATAGAAAAAACAGCAAAAGGTATACGGATTTATAATACAGACGAATTTTATCTGGTTCTAAGCATGGCAACAGGATATAACGGCTTTGATAAAAATCCTGTAACCGAAGGAATAAATCCTGTAAAAAAGAATGCAGAAATATTAGAAAAAACAAAAGACCTCTCTTATTCTAAATTGAAAGAAAGACATATAGCTGATTATCAGTCACTTTTTGGTCGTGTAAAATTAAATCTTCCTTCCTTAAAAGATCGTCTGGTATTACCTACAGACCAACGTCTTATAGACTTTGCAAATCACAATGATCCTGCTCTGGCGGCATTATTGTTTCAATACGGAAGATATTTAATGATAAGTGGCTCACGTCCCGGAGGGCAGCCGTTAAATTTGCAGGGTATGTGGAATAATAAAGTTTCACCCCCGTGGCTATGTGGCTATACTATGAATATCAATGCCGAGATGAATTACTGGCCGGCTGAAATGACAAATCTTAGCGAGTGTCATCAGCCTTTTTTTAACATGATTAGTGAGCTGATGGTAAATGGGAAAAAGACTGCTAAAGAAATCTTTGGGAACAGAGGCTGGGTAGCATTTCACAACTGTTCCATATGGCGTGAAACTTTTCCGAATGATCATAACCCCAAAGCATCATTCTGGCCTATGGCTGAAGCCTGGACAATCAGTCATCTGTACGAACATTATTTATACACACAGGATTCAGATTTTCTTAAAGAAAAAGTATATCCGGCATATCGCGGAGCTTCAGAATTTTTGTCAGACTGGCTTATAGACAGAGGAGACGGAGTATTAGTTACTCCTGTAGGAACTTCTCCAGAAAATACATTCCTTTACGGTGATAAAGATACAAAAGCCAGCATGAGCATGGGACCTACAATGGATATGGCCCTGACGCGTGAAGTTTTTAAAAGAACAATAGAAATATCTGAAAAATTAAACGTAGATAAGAAATTAAGAAAAGAACTTAGTGAAAAACTGGATAATTTATTACCATATCAGATAGGCAAGCGTGGTCAGTTACAGGAATGGATGTATGATTTTAAAGAATCAGAGCCTCATCACAGACATCTTTCATTTTTATATGGACTTTATCCCGGGAATCAGATAACTATAGACAAAACCCCGGATTTGTGGAATGCGGCAAAAAAGAGTTTGCTATTAAGAGGCGATGAAGCTACAGGATGGTCAATGGGATGGAAAATTAACTGCTGGGCCAGAATGCTTGACGGAGATCATGCATATAAAATTATAAATAATTTGTTCAGACCATTAGGCCTCGGTCATCAAAAAGTAAGAAAAGGAGGTCTGTATCGTAATTTATTTGATGCATGTCCGCCATTCCAGATAGACGGAAATTTTGGTTATACAG
>Ga0172378_10003388_pt1 | contig 15005 bp, 7 predicted proteins | sample GrowelOW332metaG_FD_119755 | JGI IMG/M metagenome (GOLD analysis project Ga0172378, IMG submission 119755) | Groundwater microbial communities from an aquifer near a municipal landfill in Southern Ontario, Canada - Pumphouse #3_1 metaG | ecosystem: Environmental > Aquatic > Deep subsurface >... | reverse complement strand
GCTTTGGATAAGGTTTCCCGGTTATTGGATAACGTTCCTTTATTAGCATGGAAATCATTTCCTTCTTAGTTTTGCTGCTAATTCGTTCTTTTTTTTTGTAAGTTCAAGCTCCATCTGCAATTGTCCGATTTTACGTTCGGCAGCAAGGAGCTTTGAATCATCAGGCTTACGCTTAAACCCGTCACCTCCACTCTCTATAAATTGATCCCGCCAAAGATTAATATCGGCCAGAGTAACTCCGTATTCAAGGCTAATTAACTCCGGATCCTCTCCACGCAACAAGGATAAAACAATTTCAGCCTTGATTTTTGATGTAAAATTCTTCCTCTTTTCCATAGCAGTTGTAAAAATAACTTTTATTTTTTACTGCTCGGTTTATTTGAGGGCTATTATAATAAAAAATATATGAAACCTTGTTTTCCACTCATAATCCATAAGATATATTTTATAATCGATGGTAATCTTGAGACGACTCTGTTTCCTGAAAGCTTCATGTGTTTTTTTGTAAATGATCAATTAACATTTCCAGATTATAGGATTTCTAAAGAGACAGTTTTTAGTTTTAGTATTTGATCTATTCGAATAGTTCAATACAATCTATGCCTACTTGATTTTTGTCCTCTGGTTTTAAATATACGATATTTAGGAAATTATTTCCTTCATGAATAGCTATATTATTGAAGCTTATTTCATTAATTGTGTCATTTTTTCCAAATGAATCTATTATTATAAAATCTTCCTTGTTAATTGAAAGTAAGAAACTTCCGTAACCGGGACCTTTAGAATATTTAATCCTTACATTAGTCACCTCTTCTTTATTAGAGAAAAAAGAGAGCTTCAGAGTATCATTTGATTTCATTCCACTCCAAAAAGCCTGCATATTATTACTCCACCCTCTATTAACATTATTACTGTATCGAAAATTACCTCCTTCAGTTTTTTCTATTATCATATTTTCAGCTTCAATCTTATTATTAACTAAAACAGGAGAAATAATATCTTCACGTTTCAAAGCTACAGCAGTGGATGCATCCTTTAAGTCTGAATGAGGAATATTTTCAACATTCTTGGGACTAATATACCAGAAAGAAATGGGTGAAAAATGGATTATTGCTTTTGTCCAATGCCACATTTCTATATCAAATCTTAAAGATTTGTCAAAAGGTATTACATCAAGTGAGCGAAATCTAATATTATTAGTATATCCCGGATCGAAATTTCCACTGCCATCAAGTTGAGCTATAAAAGGATGCCCATTAAACTTTTCAGGTCTACACCATGCATATCCATAATAATCTTCAGTTCCAGTTCCGAAATGCGATGGGAATTTCTCCCCATCTACATGTATTTTCTCATCTCCTTCGCCCCACCATGCATAAACAGTATTAAATAAAGTCAAGCAGTCACCAACATATACACCTTTTCCTTTAAGATTAACATAGTTAATATCAAAAGGATAACCATCTCCTTCATTATTTTTCATCTCTCCTGTTTTTAAAAAGCTATATTGCTTCCAAAATGAACCAAAATACATCGTATTTGACGTCCATTTGTAAGGACATGTAGTAAATTCTGCAAAAATCACATTAACATCCTGACAACCAATGTTTTTAATCTCTATTTCACATTGTTTTTTAAAGGGCATTACCCAATAGCATGACATCGTTCCATTTTCCTCAATTTTTGTGTACCATGAATTGTTTTCATGAATTATATAACCCGTTCCAAAAAAATCACCAATTGGACAACATATTGTCTTATTTCCATCAAAAGAAATTTGAATGATGGTACTACGTAGTGCCTGTTCATAATTTTCAGCATTAAGCTTGATTGTTATTTTACGTATTGCCGAATTAAGACTATTTATGGTCAGATCCAAACTTTCGCTTGCTGAAATTAACCTTTTCAATGAATCTTTTTTAAATTCAAGAGGAAGCGATAATTTTTTTTCTTTTAATTTATTTTGCGTTATTTCTATTAAGAAATTGAACTTGTCAAATTGAGCTAAATCAAATGTTTTTACACGTGTTGTACTTTCATATGTTCGATAATTTATGTTATAATATACCGCCTCTCCACCGCTTTTAGCTCCAGCACTTGTTATATTGTCACTTTCATATGTGATTTTACACTTCTCGGCATAAGGTATTGGCAAGTAAAGATTATGACCTCTCATATTATAGTCGGTTAAATTGGATACAGAACTAGAAAGAGGCTCATCCACTAATTTTCCTCCACTAATTATACTCAATGCATCTCCCTCAATTACAGGAGTAGAATAGTCATCCAGATATATTCTTAATATGCCTCTTCCAGAATTTTCACCGGAAAATGTCATCCACATTCGAACAATGGCTCCCGGACCTTCGGCATCCATTAAAACATACTCTTTTCTTCCGTTTATTGTTTCCATTCTTAAAAACATACTTCTATCCCAATTTGCAAACCAACTTTTTTGATTGGGATTTACGGAGGCTCTATCATAACTACTAAATTGTTTGCATGAATAGGTAGGAGAAGGATATTCAGCTAACGTTTCTCTATCTGTCATTTCATGGAGTAAGCTTTCAAATGACACTATGGGTTGGGAATAGGTAACATTAGTGCTTAATAATATAAAAAAAAGAGAGATACAGATTTGGGCGATTGTTGAATTCATGTTATTTATCATTTTTAATGAAAAATTATTAAAATCAAAGTTATTTGATAATTTTGCTATTGAAGAAAATATTGTGCTATAAAAGTGTAATATTGTTTCATTTAAGTAATATTTAATATTTTTTGAAAATCAAGGACCAGAAAATCCAATCAATAATACAAAAGTGATTGGATATTGAATAAGAAAATTGTATTCAATTATAAATTATAAAGATCATGAAACTAAAAGTACTTATCTTGTTTTTATTGTGTTTTCTTAATAACATCATTATTATCGGATCTGATTACTATTTTAGGAATATGGCTGTAGAAGATGGTTTATCACAAAATATGGTATATTCAATCATACAGGATAAAATGGGCTTTATGTGGTTTGGCACGATGGATGGTCTGAATAGATATGATGGGATGCAATTTAGAATTTTCAAGAAAGGCAATGGGCATCAACATACAATCGGATCAAATAAAATTTTCTCTATGATTCAAAATGTAGATGAAAATATATGGATTGGAACATCAAATGGAATTTATATCTACGATCCTTTGGATGAGAGTTTCAGCCGATTTAATGTACAATCTGCAAAGGGAGAAGAAATAAATGGAATTGTAAGGGATTTGAAGTTAGATGATGAAGGTAATATATGGATGACGGTACAGGACAAAGGAATATATTGCTATAGTAAAGGTAAGTTGAGAAGTTATCTTTTAAAAAATACAAATATAAGAGGGTTTATACTCGATGCAAAGAAAAACATATGGGTCGCAACAATTGGGAAAGGTTTAATAAAAATAGACCCCGTGAGCTCTAAAACCACACAGTTTTTATTAGATGAAAAAAAAATAGACAGCCCAAATAATAGCATTAATGTTATTCTCTCATACAATTCACGACAGTTGCTTGTGGGAACAATAAACAAAGGTCTTCAAAAATTTGATTTGGAAAAAGAGGTATTTACTTCTATACTAGAGAAAGGGGATGATGGAAAAACACTTTTTGTAAGATGCTTGATTAAAACGGAAAATCAAGAATTATGGATCGGGACGGAAACCGGAATTTACATTTATGACCTTAAAACAGAAAAGTACATTAACCTTAAACACATTTATAACGATCCTTTTTCGTTATCTGATAATGCGATTCATAGTCTCTATCAAGATAGAGAAGGTGGAATTTGGGTCGGCACCTTCTTTGGTGGAATTTGCTATCTAAATTACACTTTTTCTCAGTTTGAAAAATACTATCCAGTTATTGGAAAAAATTCTATTACGGGGAAAAGTATAAGTGAATTTTGTGAAGATTACACAAAAAAGATATGGATTGGAACTGAAGATGCCGGACTTAATTGGTTTAACCCTCAAACAAAATCTTTTGGAAAGAGTATTATTCCTGCTAAAAATATTCACTCGTTACTATGTGAAGAAAATAAACTTTGGGTAGGCACATTTTCTGAAGGTCTTTATGTTACAGACCTAAAAACAGGGAAAATAAAAGAATATAAAAATTCAATATCCGAGAATTCTATAAAGGATGATAATATTTATTCTATTTACAAAGATTCTTCAGGTAGAATTTGGATAGGCACAATGACTGGTTTGCAATATTTCAACTTGAAATCAAACAATTTTAAGAGAATAAATGAAAATATAATTAATAGTCAGGTAAATGATATAATTGAAGATAATAGAGGGACATTGTGGTTTGCGACTATTGGGGAGGGCATCTTTTCATTTAATAGATTTTCAGATGAATGGCAGCATTATCCATCAACAATGAATAATGCTGATGATACTGGAAAATCTATTATTTGTTTATTACAAGATAAAAAGAATAGACTTTGGATTGGCACTGAAGGAGCGGGTCTTGGAATTTATGATGCAAATTCTAACACTTTTAAAAGTGCAATAAATTCTAACACCGGCCTACCGAACGATGTTATTTATAAATTGATTGAAGATGACAAAGGATTAATATGGGGAAGTACTAATAAGGGAATCTTCAGGTTGAATCCCGACAACATAAATGTAGCTATTTTTACTCATTCAAATGGTTTGTTAGGTGATCAGTTTAATTATAAATCTGGTTTCAAAAGCTACGACGGAAAAATATATTTCGGAGGAGTGAAAGGTTTTGTGGCTTTTCTACCAGACAATCTGGGTATAAATGAATATTTACCACCAGTAGTGTTGAATAGTTTTCAAATTCGGAATAAAGAGGTCTCATTAACAGAAAAAGATTCACCATTAAAAAAGTCCATTACTTATACTGATGATATCAAGGTTAAACAAAATACATCAGTATTCAGCATTGGTTTTGCAGCCTTAAGTTATACATACCCAAGTGGAAATATGTATGCTTATAAACTGGAAGGACGTGATAAAGAATGGATCTATAATAATCAAATACATCAGGTAAATTATTCTGATTTATCACCAGGTAATTATGTTTTCAAAGTAAAAGGATCTAATAGCGATGGCATCTGGTATGAAAAAGAAACAACTCTATCTATTAAAGTTCTACCTCCTTGGTACAGAACATTATGGGCATATTTACTCTATATTATAATAATAGGAAGCATTATATATTATACAATAAATAGTTTTATAATAAAAACCAAACGTCGAAACACTATAATTCTTAAAGAGCTTGAAAACACAAAAGAAAAAGAATTATATACAGCAAAGATTGAGTTTTTTACGCGTATTACTCACGAAATAAGAACCCCTTTAAGTCTTATAAAAATTCCATTGGAAGATATAATTAAAAGTATTGACCAACATAATCCATATTTGGATAACCTTACTATTATTCAACGTAATGTCAACAGATTGTTAAAACTGGTAAATGAATTAATGGATTTTAGAAAAACTGAATCTAGAGTTCTTAAATTAAATTTCGTAAAAACCGATGTAATAAGTATAATTAACGAAACAATCAGTAGATTCAGGCCGAGTTTTGAATTGAAAAATATTACGTTAATCACTGATTATTCGATTAAGAGTCTTTATGCTGATGTAGACAGGGAAATTTTCACAAAAATATTAAGTAATTTATTTTCAAATGCATTAAAATATTCTTTTTCAGTGATAGAAATCGAATTCTGCCACAATGAAAAAAGTTTCACATTAAAAATTGAAAATGATGGAGACAGTATTCCTGATGAGTATACTGAAAAAATATTTGAGCCTTTATTTAAATTAAATCAAAATGTCCAAGGAACAGGTATAGGTCTTGCATTTGTGAAATCATTAGTAGAACTCCATAAAGGATGCATATATTGTGATAATTCCAAACCAAAACGTACTTTTTTTGTTATGACTCTTCCTATCAAACAAGAAGGTTGTATAGATATATATGACGAGAAGGAACAAATAAGCAAGATAGAAAATACTTATGAAATATCATCGCAAATAGACTTACTAGAGTCCCCAGAACTTATTGCTAATTATACAATTCTTTCCATTGAAGACAACGAAGAATTTCAGCATCTTCTACGAAAACAGTTGACAAAAAAATATAACGTACTACAGTGCAAAAGTGGTATGGAAGCTCTGATTATCATGGATAAAGAAAATATTGATGTAGTAATCTGTGATATTATGATGCCAATAATGAATGGGTTAGAGTTTTGCAAGAAGATTAAAGAGAATATAAAATATAGTCATATACCTGTAATCCTTTTAACAGCAAGGACCAATCTTGAATCAAAAATTGAAGGTATAAATTGTGGTGCAGATGAATATATAGAAAAGCCATATTCCATTGATTATCTTATGGCCAGAATTGACAATCTTTTAGAAAATAGAAGAAAGATGCAGGAAGCATTTAAGAATTCGCCTGAGATAGCATATAAAAGTATTACTAATTCAAAGGCAGATGAAGAATTTCTTCAAAAATTAATTGACATTATTTATGAAAATTTGGATGAACCTAATTTAAATATAGATAAATTGGCTGAAGAAATGGCATTAAGCCGCTCAACACTTTACCGAAAAGTCAAAAACGTATCAGAACTATCTCCAAATGATTTTATTTTACTCATCAGACTTAAAAAGGCTGCAGAAATTATCAGACAAAATCAATATCAAATTAATGAAATAGCATATATGGTAGGCTTTAGTTCACCAAATTATTTTTCGAAATGCTTTTTTAAGCAATTTGGAGTTTTACCCAAAGATTTTTAATTATCACATACTCATACTCATTGTTTTCTAAATTTTGACACGATTTTACATTATTTTGAAACAATAATTTATTTTTATGAAATTAAATACATTCATCTTTGCATTAATTATTGGACTGAATAGCACTTATTTAATTGGTGATGCTTTGAAAATATCAATAATTTGAATTCTAAATACTTATTTTTAATTTGAAAAATTAACGCCTATGAAAAAAGTAAAATTGTTTTTCCTCTTGTAAAATGAAAATTGAATAATTAAGTAAAACTATGTAAACATCTAGTCTGCAATTAATGAATTAATATTCACTAATTACAATATAATTAATCTAATGAAATAAAATTAATATGATAATATGAATAACATAAAATTTAAAAGTGACAATAAGACCACTTCGACATTGACTTGTCGCATAATAAAAAAAACAAAAATTAAATTATCTTTATTATTTGTTACTCTTATAAGTTCTATTGCCTTGTTCGGAAATTCCAATGAGAACGTACTTACTGAAATAAATATCGGATTTAATGGTTCTACAATTGAAAAAGTAAGTATTCAACAAAATAAAAAACGAATCTCCGGCAAGATAACTGACTCAAGAAAAGTTCCAATAATTGGTGCAAATATTATTGAAACAGGTACTTCTAATGGAACAGTGACAAATCATGATGGGAACTTTGTATTAGAAGTAAAAGATGATGCAATACTTAAAATCTCTTATATCGGTTTTCAAAGTGTTGATATCAACACAAAAAACAAATCATATTTTGATATCGTTTTAGATGAAGATACAAAAATCTTGGAAGAAATAATTGTTACTGGTGTAGCAAAAGGCACATCAAAAGAAAAATTATCCTTTACAGTTGAAAAAGTTAATAATGAAGCGATTAAGGAAGTACCAGGACTCAACGTTGCCTCAGCATTATCAGGAAAAATGCCTGGTATAAAAGTGTTTTCTGCAACAGGAGACCCTATGGACGAGCCAATTATTCAGTTGCGAGGTACAACATCTTTTACAGGAACAACTCAGCCATTAATTATCATTGACGGTATTATAACATCAGGCGTTCTGAAGGACATCAATATGGAAGATGTTGAAAGTATTGAGGTTATTAAAGGAGCTGCTGCTGCTTCTTTTTACGGTTCGAAAGCTGCAGGTGGTGTAGTAAATATTATCACTAAAAGAGGAAGCAATTTGGATAGTGGGACTGCAAGAGTTTCTTTAAAAACCGAAGTTGGTTCTAATTGGATAGGATTTTTACCTTTAAGAACTACAGCACATGGGTTAATGGTAGATGAAAATGGAGAACCAATGCAAGGAATATTAGATGAAGACCAAATCTGGGACAATAAATACAATATGACCAACAATTCATATGATGACTTCTTTACTCCTCGAATGTTTAATTCAACCACAGCTGGAATAACAAGTCGGTCAAAAGATGGTGATATGAATTATTATGCTTCAATTCAATATACTCATAATCCAGGTATCGTTCGAGATTTGGATGGTGTAAAGAGACATAGTTTCAGAGTAAATCTCGACAATAAAATATCAAATACAGTAACATTTAATTTATCAAATCTTTTTGTAAGGACTATCAACGATCGTCGCTCCATAAATTTTGATGATATTTATTATGCTGATCCAAATGCAAACTTCTTTGCAGATAATCTTGATGGTACTCCATATAAGGTTAATTCGAATATTGTATCCACTCGTAACAACATAAATCCCTTATATGACATAAACAATAAAATACAAAGTGGTACAGCCAACCGTTTTTTAGGAAATTACGGGATTCGGTTTATGCCATCAACTTGGGCTTCATTCAATGTCAATTACAATCTGGATTATTTCCATTATCAAGATGAAGATCTAATTCCAAAGGGGAGACTTTTAGTAAACTATCCAGATGGTAGTATTAGAGATGATGGGTATGTGTATAAAGGAACTGGAAATACATTCAAACATAACTTTGAAGCAAGTGGCCTTTTAACAAAGACATTTAATGAACTCACAACAATTTTAAAGCTACAGTATTTATATGAAGATTTAAAATCAGAAGGCTTGTGGGGAAATGGATCTAAACTCGCTGTTTCAGGGATGAACGTAACTTCTCTTGAATTAGCAGATCCCGAAACAAGAGATCACTCTTCATGGGCTAGCCGTATTGTATCAAACAGTTATACTGCGGTTGGGAATGTTGACTATAAAGGGAAATATATATTTGATGGTCTTGTGAGAAGGGATGGCGCTTCTGTTATTGGAGATGATAATATGTGGCAAACTTATTATCGTATATCAGGAGCATGGAATGTTACAGAAGATTTTAAAATTCCTAATTTTCAGATGTTAAAACCCAGGATTTCTTATGGTATAGCTGGTATACTACCTGATTATGGAGCTAAATATGAAACCTTTTCTCTTAGTAATGGAACATTATATGGAGGAGATCAATTAGGAAACAAAAAGCTTAAACCTGCATTATCTGAAGAACTTGAGTTAGGAATAGATATGCGTTTTTTAAATCGATTTGACTTAACATACACATACTCTAACAAAAGAAATACAGATTTACCATACGTGATGACAGTTTCTGGGGTAACGGGATTTCAATTTCAAAATATAAACATTGGAGAGTTCTTTGTTCATAGTCATGAAGTTTCGTTCAATGCCAACTTAGTGCAAAAAAGAGACTGGAGATGGGATGCTACATTGACATGGGATAAATTACTGGAGTATGTAGGGGAATTAGGCAGACCGGATTTTATGATTGGTTATACAAAGGTTGCATCCAATGAAAAGTACGGTAATCTATATTCTAGTAAATTTGCAACTTCACTAGATCAAGTGAAAACAAGTCCACTTATCAAACCAGGACAATCGGTTGAAGATATTTTTACAATTAATAATTTTGGGTATGTTGTTCGCAAAGATCTAATAGGTACAAGAGATGAAGCTAAAATGTCAGCGTTAAATGAAAATGGCGCAACCTCGCAAAATGAATTTATTGGAAATATGATGCCTGACTTTAATATGAATTTAATTAATGTATTGAATTATAAAAATTGGATGTTTTATTTCACACTTTCATGGCAACAGGGTGGTGTCTTGTACAATAACACAAAAGTATATATGTCTTTTGCAGGTAGAAATGCTGCTTTTTGGGATATGTCGGAACGTCCTTGGGAACAAAAGAAATCTATGAATTATTCTAATCAACATTCCAGAGCTTCATTTACTGAAGATGCTACATTCTTAAAAATGAGAGAAATGGCATTAAATTATAATTTCACAAGACAACAATTACAAAAATTGGGTATTTCATTCATTAATAACATTAAATGTGGAGTTGTCGGTAGAAATTTATTAACACTTACAAATTATTCAGGACCTGACCCTGAGACTAGAACAGTAGAAGGTGGAACAATGAACGGTTCTGATACTCCAAAATATCCATCAGATATTAGGACTATAACTGGAACGGTAACAATTGAATTTTAATACTTACAACTATGAGAAAAATAATATATTATATATCGTGTATTATAATCCTTAATCTGACTGCTTGTGAGCCCTATTTTTCAGGTCTGGATATTAAGAACGATCATCAACCGGATATTTCAACTGTGATGGGAGATATCAATCAATATCCATCATTAATAAGTGGAGCATATAATAATTGGTGGCATCATATGTTAGGAGCAAATGATGGTGATTCTTGGGTATTTGCAACGAATTCTGATGCGTTTACTGCAGGTGCTGGCAACTGGGATCTTCAAACATATTATTATAGAAAGAATTATGAAAAACCAATGATCCCTAATACGGATAAAAATGCAGGCTTTCCCCGTACTTTATGGTACAATCAATACAGCAAAATAAGTACAGTAAGGAACATGTTGGCAATGATAGAAAATGAGCAACTTATATACAAAGAAGATAATAAAGATCAAACATATAAAATACTGGCAAACTGCTACTTCTTGATAGGAACTTTTTATACAGAATTGAGCTTATTATTTGATAAATGTTTCATAGTGACCGAAAGCACTGATCTTCAAAATATTACCGCTGACGACATTAAACCCGCTTCTGAAGCGAAAGCTTTAGCAATTGAATATCTTGATAAATGTATTGAAATCTGTAATACTGAAAGTTTTACAAATTTTGGAGGTTTATTACCTTCAGGAATTGTTGATAACAACATAAAATTGAGACAATTTGCTAACTTTATGGCTGCAAGAGCCTTGACTTATTATCCAAGAAATAAGGCTGATTACAATTCTGTTGATTGGAATGAAGTAAAAAAATATATATCTGATGGACTTTCAGAAAATGTTAAGGCTACATTACCTCAACAAGGATGGGATGAATGGTCATATGCCGCAGCTTCATGGCCCGGTGGTAATCAATGGGGAAGAATTGGGATGAGAGTTATTAATATGATGGCTTACGCTGGTGATCCAGGTGCTGTATGGCCGCTCCCGATAGACTTCGGACAAGGACAAACCCTACCTGAAGCATCTTCTCCTGATTTCAGATTAGGCACCGATTTTGTTTATTATCCATCTGTAAATACACCAACTGGTGGTCTTTCATATGATGGATATACAAAATATAGCTCTTATGTTCTAAACCGTTTTTCAGAGACTGGACAACAATCTGGAGAGGGTGATCTATATTTTTTCACAAAAGCTGAATCGGATCTTTTGTATGCGGAAGCAGCACTTCAAACATCCGAAACATCAAAAGCAGTTCAAATGGTGAACCTTACTCGTGTAAATAGGGGTAAATTGAATGATATAGATGTTAATTCATCTAAAGAAGAGATTCTAGAGGCTATTTACTATGAACGATTTGTAGAATGTGGTTATGCATATACAGTTACACCTTTTTATGATAGACGACGTACTCCGATTGACAAATTTCAGTTAACTACCAGATCGTTTCGTCAATTACCAATTCCTATACTTGAGCTAAGTTTCTATAATATTGATTCTTATACTTTTGGAGGAGAACAGGATAAAAATGACCAATATAATTTTTAAATATATGAAAACCATCAGAATTATTACATTTATAATCTTTACGATATTCATTGTATCATGTGACAGATCTGGAGTTTTTGAAGAATTTCAGCAAGCAACTTCTTGGGAGTTTCATGTTCAAGTATTTAATGATGACAATATGACGCAAACTGAAAATGACGTTGTTGTCAATATTTATAAAACTCAACTGGATAGAGACAATAACACAAACGTTTTTTTAACAGGTAAAACTGGAGCTAATGGGGAGGCAGTTTTTTTATTAAAAGATTTTGAATCAAGCTTAGATGGACAAAAAGCAAAAGGATTCTATTATTTAAGAGTTGAAAAAAATGGCATTATCAAAAATGACATAACTCGCTATCTATTAATGAATGACGGTCATACTTACCACAAAATAGTGTTTAAATAGCATATAAATACTCATCATTAATCCATTGTAGAAACGATCAAAATAAATTAATATAACTAACATACAGAAATAATTTATGCGATTGATTCTACAATGGATGTTCATTAATTTTATCATGCAAATAAATCAAGTGTTTCTAAAAATTACTCTTAGTCTTCTTATATTGTTTTCTGTAATTACTTTTATTTCCTGTAAAATAAGCAATGATAAAAGTTCAACATCTTCTGGTCTAAAAATCAAGATTATTGATCAATCATCAGAAAAAACAGAAGGAGCAACAGTAGAGATTTACTATTCAGCAGAAGATCGAAATCTAAGCAACAATATAATCATATCAAAAAAAACTGATAAAAATGGGATGGCTCTATTTACGATTAATGAACTGAATAAAAATGATCAAACAATTGAAAAACTGAATGGAGTTTACTATTTAAATATTTTCAATAAAAATCTGAGAAAACAAGTCGAAACTGAATTTCTAAATTTCAGTGAAGACAAAACGATTGAGCAGCATATACAACTAGAAAATGCAAATGCTGAAACCATTGTTGTTAAAGTGGCTGTAGTATATGAAAATCCTATTCTTACACCTCAAAACAAGCGCTTTCACGAGTTATTTACTACTCCAGGATACAGCTTCAAATGGAATGATCCAGAAGAGCTTTCTAAAAACTACGAGAAGGCACTGGAAGAGGTTTCAGGAAATACTGTGGATTACCAGATAGTGAAAGAGATTGATGGCGAACGGTTTTTTACTTATCTTAAAAATGATTCTCAGAAAAAATTGCTATCTGTAGATGAAGTATCAGATTATTTAGGTGAAGATGGATGGGAAACACTTAAAACAACAGGCACATCTTATGATTATAATGCTATGGTACAATACTATTGTTTTGATAAAATGAGAGATAATGGTGAGATTAATGAAGTTTGGGTTTGGACCTTTCCTTATGGAGGAATGTGGGAATCACATATGATGGGTAAGGATGCATTTTGGATAAATTCGCAACCTAATGAAAATCCATCTTGTACGGAATTACTAAGTATAATGGGATTAAATTATGAAAGAGATTTGGCTTGTGCACTTGAGAGTTACGGACATCGATTTGAATCTACAATGATGCAGGTTTATGGGTGGTGGGATTATGATAATAAAAATAATATATATCAACTTACTACTTGGGAAAAATATTCTGCTTATGGTTTGAAGTATGATAAATTTAATAAAGGTAAAGCTCAGGTTGGGAATGTGCATTTTCCTCCCAATGGTATAAAAGATTATGACTTTGGAAATGAAACGTATATAACGAGTTATATTAATGAATGGTTAAACTATCCTTATGTAAGAGAAAAGGAATCGAAAAGCATAAATAGAACAGAATGGGGTAATCCTGAAGGTTCATGGCAATTAGGCTGGATAAAGTATTATCTTTCACATCTTCCTCATTACAAAGGAATCAATCCAAATGATGGAAAATTGAATAATTGGTGGCATTATGTAGTAAATTATAATGAAGCCGTAAAATTACAAAATAAAGATTAAAATATGAATGTACAAAAATCATTATTATTTCTTATATTTTGCCTCTTTTATTTATCCATTCTTAATGGACAATCACTTGATTCAATCAATTTTGATAATAAAAATACATTAATGGTTCAATCAATTGAACCTGGTATTTCATTTTCTCATGAATTACCACTTGTTTCGTATAAAATTGGTGATAATGAATACTCAACAGAGTCTCTTTCTGAGGTGCTTGATATTTCTTTTACTACTCAACCTTTTGATTTCGGTATAAATGGAATAATTAGGTTTAAAAACAAGTCGGCTGATACATTAATCTTACATAACATTGTCCCGCTGGGACGTAGTGATGATCATGTTTATATTACCGGGAAAGGTAAACATGGTCTTTCTCGCACTCATTTATTTAGACCTGGCTATGAACCACTAAATGTTATTCTACCTGATAATGCATGGGAATTAGGATTTTCATGTGTAAACACTGGTAGTGATAATATTACTGCTTTGTTACGACGTAACAATAAAAGTCTTAAAAATGGGAAGATAAGACGATTTGAGACCGAATTGTATCCCGGAGGGATAATTGAATACAATCTATGGTTAGACAAATACGTGGGGAATTGGCAAAATGGTCTGAAATTAATGTTTCAAGACAGATTGCTCTATGATGTTCCGATTGGTACATTCGACAATTCATTATTTGAAAGAGAAGATTTGAAATGGATTAGAAATTGTTATGCTGTCAACCTCATGATGACTTGGGATAAACGATTTTATGATTATGAAGATAATTCGTTTCATATTAAGGAATATTTAGTAAAAATGAAAAGTTTGATAGGAGGATATGAAGTATATGGAATTTGGCCTACATGGCCTGCATTAGGGATGGATCAGCGTAATCAATGGGATATGTTTCGTGATTTACCAGGAGGATTTAAAAAACTCAAGGAGAATTCGGATTTATGTCACCAATTGGGTACTTCTTTCTTTCTTTGTTATAATCCTTGGGATGAAAGCACTCGTAATGATGAAGGACATCTTGAAGGAATGACTAACATAACAAGAATCGCAAATATTGATGGATTTGTTTTAGATACTAGAGGAGGGTCGAGTACTGAATTGCAAGATGCTGTTGACGCGGCAAGGAAAGGGGTAGTTATGTTTAGTGAAGGAATG
>Ga0172378_10003387_pt1 | contig 15008 bp, 12 predicted proteins | sample GrowelOW332metaG_FD_119755 | JGI IMG/M metagenome (GOLD analysis project Ga0172378, IMG submission 119755) | Groundwater microbial communities from an aquifer near a municipal landfill in Southern Ontario, Canada - Pumphouse #3_1 metaG | ecosystem: Environmental > Aquatic > Deep subsurface >... | reverse complement strand
TGGGAAAACTATTGTAAAAAATTGGACAGCGGCAGATTATAATTCGTCTATAGAATTTTTTTATAAGTATGATAGTTCTGGAACACATTATATCACGTTGGGCGTTGATTACGGGTTGAAATAGGTGGAGTGTATATAATATTTATTGCAGTAATATTTAAATAGTATTGTTCGTTAACTTTTTTATGTTTAGCGAAAAAAAGATTGGTGGAATTTTTATATTAGCATTAGTTTTATTTTCTGTTTCATTTGCTTCTGCGTCGTGGTTTTCTGATTTTTGGAATAATTTGAATGGTGGTAATACGATTACTGGAAACGTTGTTGCCGATGAAGCGAACTTGGTTCCGCTATATAGATTGTGGCATTCTGGGGTGGGGGATCATATGTATACAATCAACGAATCGAATAGGGCTTTTAATTTAAATGGCGGATTTATAGATGAGGGTATCGAGGCATATGTTTATTCTACACAGGTTTCTGGAACGGTTCCGCTTTATAGATTGTGGAGTTCTACCCAAAAAGATCATTATTACACGACTTCTGTATCAGATAAAAACAAGGCGGTTTCTGATTATGGTTATGAAAGCCAGGGTATAGAGGCGTATGTTTATTCTACGCCAGTAGATGGCACTGTTCCGCTATATGGGTTATATCATCCATCTGGAGATCATTTTTATACCGTTTCGGGACTTGATGCAATAAATATTAATCTTAGCGAAGGTTGGTTAGATGAATACATTGCCGCATATGTAGTTGCAGATTGTTCTAGAATTTGCGGTGGTGGATTGAGATTCCATGACAACACTAAATTAAAAACACCTCAGTTTACATCTGTCCCAAGTGGCCTTGCTGTGGGTACACCTATTCAAGTTAGTATGATTAGTGACACAATGTCAGATAATTATGGTTATGAGTTTTGGTGGACTTATAGATTCTCTAATGGAGATACTGAGGAGTTTTGTAGTTGTAATTTTTCTAATCAAAATGCTTTGTCTAATGGAGATTTAAAGTTATTTTCTGGCTTTTTGAATAATCCTAGTTATTCTTTTAATCTTAATGTATCAGATCAAATGGGGAGAGTTCTTTCTAATGTCAGTTTTAAAGTAGCTTCAAGAAATAGTACAACGATGTCTAGTTGGAGTGAGATTAGAACAATAAATGTAGCTAATCCTAGTTGTCCAGCTAGTCCAGTATGCAATGAATTGGGAAAAAATACCTCTGTAGCATTTTATAATAATAAATATAAGACTTGTGTTTTAGTTGATGGCTGTTTCAATTGGAGTGCCGAACAGACTTGCCCAACAGCTTATTTATTTAATGTTGCTCAGGGGAAATGTGTTTATTCTGGTGCGCCGGATACTTGTAGTGGTGGGTATAGCTCGGATGGCAAGCCATCTCTTTGTTTCGAAAATACAAGTGTGGGTGCTCCGTTCGGTTCACATATTGAATCGGGGAATTGTCCAAACGATTATCAGATTTGTATTGCTTGTAATGCTGGTAGCTCCTGGGATTCTTCTGAAAATGAATGTATTAATGATGATTGTGTAAAGAATTGTACTACGACTAATGGTATTTGTTCTAATGTTAGTATTTTGAATGCGGGAATAAATGTTAGTCTTAGTTGTTGTACTAGTAAATCCTGTTATCAGTGTGGTGAAGGATACCATCCTTATAATGGAAGTTGCGTTTCAAATAATTGTAGTGGCGTAGAGCCGATTGGATTTAATTTTACAAGTGGTGTGAATACAACTTTAGCAGGAAGTATTAACTGGACCTATCGTTTAGATTTGCGTAATACTACTACTGCTTTATCTGGCTGTGAATGGTATTGTAATTCTGGATTTAGATTAAACATTTCTGATAATAAAAGTTGTATTGAGGGAATTGCAAATTGTACTTCTGAAGTTGGTGGCTTTTGTAGTAGCTCTAATAATCCATTAAACAATTCCAATAAAGTAGAGGGGAATTGTAGTGTTGGTTCTTGTTATGTATGTAATGTTTCTGCTGGATATAGTTGGAATGGCACAATGTGTGTTTTTGGACAATGTTCTAATTCTCAAATATGGAATGGCATTACATGTGTTGATCCAGTCGTTTCTTGCGATAGTGGTTGTATCAGTGATGGAAAGTGTTTCAAGGAAGGATTTAGAATGGTTACATCTAGTGGAAGGTCTTATTGCGGATATGAAACACCACACATATTTAAGTTGCAAAAAGAAAATAATCAAACGTGTATGGCCAATTCTGAATGCAAGAGTAATCTTTGTGATGGCTCTGGAAAATGTGTAGATATTGTTGCAGAAGTAAGAAATTCTGCTAGATTTTTAAAACAACTTACATGTTGGATTAGTACAGGATTTAAATGGAATTCACCCGAGTGGAATAGTTGCTTGGCAGCGTAATATAATGTTATTCAATAAACTTGCAATATATTTTTTTGGAATTATATTATTTTCTTCTTTGATTTTGAGTGCTTGTGATAGCGGATGTGTCTCGTCTTACGATAGTAATTGTTATATGTATGGCGATGAGATTAAAATTAATGTAGCGACTTTTTATTGTGATGTAAATGGATCGTTCGTTCAGAAAAAAACATCTGATGAGCCATGTATCAACGATTTTGAATGCGCGGATGGATATTCTTGTTTGGGGGATTTTTGTACTAATTTGTATACTGATTATATTTTTGCATGGAATCTTCAGTCTAGTGGTATTTCGGATATTATGACATTTTGTATGGGAGATGATTTGTTCTGTTATAATTCCACTAAGCCAGTAAATTCTGAAAATGTAAGTTCTAAAACATGTTCTTTCAAAAACGATGGTTCTTCTTGTTATAAATGTAATACGGGTTATTATTGGAATGATAGTTTGAAAATGTGTATAACCGGAGTATGTGATAAGGAACCTGGTTGTTTATCTAATAGTTCTATAGTGAATGGAACAAAGTTAAGTGATTATTGTTCTAGTGGAAATTGTTTTGAATGTGATTCTGATTTTGAGTGGAATGAGAGTTCTAAAATATGTATTTTGAAAGAATGTTCTTCTTTACCGGGATGTAAATCTGTTACTGAAATTGCTAACGCTAAAAAATTAAATAGACAGTGTAGTTCTGGTTCTTGTTTTATTTGTGTTTCTGGATATAAATGGGACAATGTTTCTTCGAGTTGTATACAATCTTATACTTCTTCTAATTTGGTTTCTGAGTGGAGTAATGTTCCGTTTACAAATTATAATTTTGAAGTTGGAACACCCGTTCTGTTGGAAGATGGAGAAAGAATATATTTTGATTTTGATGGATTGAATTACTGGCTAGGAGTTAAGGGAATATATTCTGGTTCGAGAGTTAGTCTTATGATAAATCCAACTATTAGCGATATTAATTTATATGTTGGTTCTTCTGCCGAATTCGATTTAAATGGTAATGGTGGTGCGGATGTTTCTATTAAATTAAATAAAATAGAAAATGGTGTTGCTGAAATAGTTTTACAGAAAAAGACTTTGGCTTCAACCGCTACAAGTATTCCATCGAATCAAGATACTATTCAAGTTGGAAGTGACGAAATTAAGGACGCTATAGATCCGAAGGTGGTTATTTGGTTTTTTAGTATACTTGGAATTATATTAGTAATTTTAATTGTTTTAGTAATTGTTTATTATTCTAAAAATAATAAAGTTACACAAGAAAATAAGAGTATTAGTGCAGTTACATATCCAAATCAGAATATGAATCGTGGTGTAAACAATGGTTATGGTAATTATCCGCACAATTAGTTCTAAAAGATAGTATTTTAAATATAGGTTTACGTTTATTGTTAGTTGTGGGCTCATAGTTTAACGGATAGAATGACGGGTTTCGGCCCCGTTGATCGAGGTTCGATTCCTCGTGAGCTCATAAGAGGGTTTTTAAATATTGAAAATATTATTTAGATATGGATAAAGAAATTGTTAAAGAGAAGAGTCAGTTGGGAGTTACTGCAGATAAGGATGATTTTTCGGAGTGGTTTTCTGAGTTAATGATTAAAGCGGATTTGGCTGATTATACAGATATTTCTGGCTGTATTGTATTTAAGCCGAATTCATATGAGATATGGCAAAAGATTCAACAATTAGTAGATGAGAGATTTAAAAAAATTGGAGTTAGAAATTCATATTTCCCGTTATTAATACCAGAAAAATATTTGAATAAAGAAAAAGAGCATGTTGAAGGATTCTCTCCCGAGGTTGCGTGGGTAGAGACTGCTGGAAACTCCAAGTTAAGCGAAAGGCTTGCGATTAGACCGACTTCTGAAACAATAATGTATCCTTCTTTCTCTAAATGGATTAGAAGCTGGAGAGATTTGCCGTTGAGATTGAATCAATGGAATAATGTTATTAGATGGGAGTTTAAGCATCCAGTTCCATTTTTTAGAACTAGAGAATTTTTATGGAATGAATTACATACGGTTTGTGCTACAGAGAAAGAATGCTTAGTAGAAGGTAAAAAAGTCATGAATGCATATAATGACGTAACTGAAAATTATATGGCGCTTTATGGAGTTTACGGAAGAAAAACAGATAGAGAAAAGTTTGCTGGCGGAGTATTCTCGGAGAAAGTTCATTATATTATGGCTAATGGAAAAGTTTTGGAAGGGTGCCCGTTTCATCACGATGGGCAGAATTTTGCGAAGGCCTACGATATTAAATTTTTAGACGAGAATGGTAAAGAACAGTATGGTTGGCAGAATACTTATGCTATTAGTACAAGAATGTTGGGCGTTATGTTTGCAATTCATTCAGACGAGAAGGGTTTAATTATACCGCCAAAGATGGCATTAAATTCGGTGGTTATTGTTCCAATTTTATTTGAGAATACAAAAGATAAAGTATTAGATGCTTGTGAAAAGATTGCAAAAGATTTGAAAAGTTTTGATGCTTTTATTGATAGAAGAGAAAATGTTAGCGTAGGATTTAAGTTTAATGAGTGGGAATTAAAAGGAGTTCCGCTAAGAATAGAACTTGGTCCTCGAGATTTAGAAAAAGGAGAAGTGGTTTTAGTTAGAAGAGATAATTTTGAAAAAAAGTCTGTTAAAATTTCCGATTTGAAAAAAATTGTTGCAAAAGATTTGGAAGATATGCAAAATAAGATGTTCGAAAGATCTAAGAAAATATTTTTATCTAAGCTTGCAGATGCAAATTCGCTAGAAGAATTAAAGAAAGTTATAGACGATAAAAAAGTTGGGCTTGTTCCACTTTGTAAAAAAGAATCTTGTGAGGAAATTTTGAAAGCAGAAACAAAGGGCGCAAAAACATTGTGGATTGACAATAGAAAAGTTAAGGCTGAAAAATGTATTTGCTGCGGAGAGAAGGCGGATTATTTTGTTTATGCCGGAAAAAGCTATTAAATGTGATAAATAGCGCGTGGTCTCGTCGATATATAGTTGCATAAAAATATTTATAAACTGGCATAAACATTTCTTTTTATGACAACATTAAAAAAATCTAAACCGATTGCAAATTTAAAGAAGGGAGATAAGATGAAGGTAGATGGGCACGAGTTAGAAATAGATGCGCATTATATGTTCTTAGACCACAAAACAACCAAGGAGATGATTATAGAGTTGTTTAATCCAAAAACTGATAAAGAATATCAAATAAGATATTTCGACGATCAGATCGATACGAGTTTAGAATTTTATTATTTACAAAATGATTTTCAGTATATTAAGGCAGATGTAAAAAGTATAGAGTGGTAAGTTCCTTTTCTTTGAAAAAGAAAAGTTTCTTTAAATCAAAAGAAAGAGTTTGGTTTTTCTGCAGAAAAAGTATTTTATTACAAATTTAATTTTTTTTACGGTTCCGCCCAACAAGTTTGGCACCTGAACCTAAAATTAAATTTGTTTGAACTTACGTTCAAATTTATACGAAGATTTACGGACTTTTTATTTATTCTATAATTTTATTTAGATTTTCTTCGGTCCAACCTTTTTCTTTAAACATTTTAATTACATCTTCTTTAGATTTTCCGTTTTGGATATAGTAATTATATGCTTTTTTTGCTTCATTATATATCGCGTCTTTTGGTTTCGATGCGTATATCATTAGAGAAATAGTTATATCAAGTAAGTATGCTACTAGAAAATATATAAGTAGAGAAATTATCATTTCGGGTATTTTTATTGGCATTTTTCCGGGATCATTCATGGAGAGTTCAAAAAATACGATGGGCCATCCTACGGACAAAGAAACGTTTGTATCTGGTGAGGCGCTAAATAATGAAAATATTGGAAAATTTAGAAGCGAGATTATTAGTACAATCATCATTATGGTTCCAAAAAAATATTCAGTTTTTTTAGTAGGTGTTAAATGTGTTTTTATCATCTCGGGTATATTTTATAGTCGATTCTGTTTTATAAATATTTGTAGAAGTTAAATAATTTCGCCAAATCCGATAAGTCTCCAGTGGGAGCCGATGTTTCTAGCTATACCGATAGAATCGCCTTTTAGCGGAACGATTGGGATTTTTAGAGATAATTCTGCTTCGTTGTTTTTTATTTTTTCTACAGTTCCGACGGTAGTGGATGTATTAATACTAAGCATTAACATTTCAGTTGGTTTTAAGTTTTCAACTTTTTCGTGTGCTTCGCTTCCGAAAACCTCTTTGAATAAATCAAATTTTATTTTAAGTTTGGTTGTAATTTCCGGTAGGTTCCCAGTTAGTGATGCTACGCATCCAGAAAGAGCATCTGCTTTCGTTAATGCGGGGTCTAATTCGGTTTCTACAGCTAAACTTCCTCCAGAAACAGCTTCGTGTACTTTGTTATTTCCTCTTTGGATTGAAACTATTTTTGTTCTTACGGTTTGATAGAAAAATTGATTTTGTTTTTTGCAACTATATCCTGGCTTAATTTCTATTTCATCTCCAATATGTAATGTTCCAACTTTTAATACTCCGCCTAAAATTCCGCCGTGTAATTTTGTAATTTCTGTTCCTGGTCTATTGATGTCGAAACTCCTCGCAATTAAAAATATAGGCTTAGACTCTTGGTCTCTTTTTGGTATTTCTATTTTACATAATATTTCTAATATTTTGTCTAGATTAATTTCTTGTTGTGCGGAAACTGGAACGATTGGACAATTTTCTGCGAAGGTTCCCTTGACGAATTCCTTTATTTTTTTGTAACTTTCTACTGCTTGTTCTTTTGTGATTAGGTCAATTTTATTTTGTGCGATAATTATATTCTTGATGTTTTTGGCTTGAAGTGCAACTAAATGTTCTTGTGTCTGTGGTTTTATTCCTTCGTTTGCTGCAATAACTAAAATTGCTGCATCCATAATTGCTGCGCCAGATAACATTGTTGCCATAAGCATTTCGTGTCCGGGTGCATCTACGAATGTTAAATATCTAACGGGTTTACCTTCGGCTTCTTTGTTTGTAGTATATTTTCCGTTTTCGTCTATTTTTACAACAGAGTCAGAATAACCTAGTTTGATTGTAATCCCTCGTTTTAATTCTTCAGAATGGGAGTCTGTCCATTTGCCAGATAATTTGGATAATAGTGTTGTTTTACCGTGGTCGATATGTCCAACAACTCCTACGTTAATTGTAGGTAATTCTTCAATGTTTGGTTGATTTTTTTCTTCAGTCATAAATTATAAAAGAAATCGGGTTTTTTAAAGGTGGTGATTATTCTTTTCCATCCCATTCTTTGAGGAATCTATCTAGAAAACTTACAATAAAGTCGTATCTTTCTTTTGCTAGTTCTTTTCCTTTTGGGGTGTTAAATGTTTCTGGTTTTATTTTTAATATTTTTTCATAGAAATGGTTTATGGCAGTTGTATTTTGCTCACCATTATATTGTTCTTTCGGGGATATTTTTGGATCATATATTTTTATGTTTCTTTTTCCATTGTATGTAAATATACGGGATATCGCTACAGCACCAAGTGCCTCTAGTCTATCAGCATCTTGTAATATTTCTGCTTCTTTTGTAGTTGGTTTTATTTTTCTTGAATATCTGTGTACTTCAATTGCATATGCAACTGCATCAACTTTTTCTATAGGAAATTCTGTTTTAGTTAAGATTTCTCTAGCCATTTTTCCGCCCTCAATTGCATGGCAAATTGTGTCGTTCATTTCTTCTTGTTTTTTTCTGGCTATATCATGTAAAAGAGCGGATATTTTTAAAATATCCAAATCGACATCTTTTTCTGTTTCGGCGATTGTTTGACATAATCGATAAACTCTTTCGGTGTGTTCAAATTCATGTCCACCTGTTTCTTCGAAATACGGTTGGATTCTTTCTATTAATTTGTTAAAGAATTCTTTGTTTAGCATAGATTGTTAGAATATTATAACTTTTTAAATTTGTTTATAGAATTATTTTTTAGCTTCTTCTGTCTTGGCTGGTAAAATATCTGCGAATTTTTTAGCGCCTTCTTTTACAACTTTAAGATTAATTTGAACTGTGTCTGCGGAAATTTCGTTTCCTCTAACTGTTTTTCTTAATCTTAATCCTTCTTTATTATCTCTCATTCCTATCCCTCTTTTTAAAATTATTCTCTTAAGAGATTGTCCTTTTATTGTAGAAATTCCTGGGAAGCCTGCTTTGTCGGAAGTTCCAGTTACCATTAATTCATATCCTTCAAAATCTGGAGACACTTGCTTGCCTTCAATTGTTGCACCAATCATTGTACCAATAAGTTCTTCGTTATCAGCCTCAACTTTTGCTGCCTTTCCATTATGGGATATATTCATTTTATATGTCATGTTAAATTAGTTGAAATGTTCATTTATAAAGTTTACTAGGGAGAATATTGTAGTATTTGGCGAGATTATAAATATTTATAAAGGTAAATGGGCTGTTTTTACTATGAAAAAAGAAGTAGGTGTTTCTCTGCTAACATTGGTTTTAGTCGTATCTTTTGTCTCTGCGTTTGATTATAATGCTTCTAACGTTTCTTTGCGTACATCTTATGCCCCTGGAGAAGTTTTGTCTGGAACATTTTTATTAAATTTGACAGATGTTTCAACGGATTTGGTTTTTGAGTCCGATTTTGGCGAGATGTCAATGAGGGAATTTTTTAAGGAGAATGGCAGGGGGTTATCGTGTGAGTCTTTTGATTGTGTTTCTAACTATAAAGAATCTTCATCATTGGGAGAGAGTCCTAATTTTGTAGCCGTACCGGCCGGGAAAAATTATGGGTTTCTGATTTTGGGAGCTAGTACAATTGCGAATGGATTGAATTTTACCATATCTTCCATATTTGGAGAAATGAGTGCTTCTCCGATTTCCATATCAATTGGAGACTATTTTGATTGGGAATATTCGAAAGCATCTACAAATATTAATTCTTATAGGAATATTACGGATGGGTGTTTTGATGAAAATGCAACTTGGATACAAAATACAATTTCCACAAGTTATTATTGTGAAAAAGTGAATTTGTCTAAATCCAATTCTTATTTTTTGGGTGCAAATATATCAGGTAGCGGACAGGAAGATTTTTTATTAATTTTAAAAAAGGGGTCTTCCACGGTTGCCAGTTGTAATATTTCTACAACCTCTGCAAGCTATGGTTCTGCATCTACTTGTTTGGCAGAGCCCATTAATACAGTCGAAGAGGGTGAATATTCTGTGTGCATTAAGTCGGAAGATGGAGATGGTGGGTACCAGATTAAAAGAGAAACTTCTGGGGACAATTGTGGCTATTTCTCTAGTTCTAGTACATTGGCAGCAGATTATTCATTACTGGTGATTACTCCAAAATATGCCTCTAATGAGGGGAGTATGGAATTAGGAGACGACTTTGGTCAAGATGCAACGAACTCGATAAATCAATATTTGAGAACACGTTATTCTAAAAATTGTTCTGATGGGTGCGTCGTTCCAATAAGATTTTCTGGGCAGAATATAGGGATATCTATTTCTAATATATCTCTGGAATATTCTTCGGATTATGGGGATAGTTTGGTTAAGAATATTTATAATGTTACGGAAGAAATTCCAGAAACTAGTTTTTCTGGTATTTTAGATGTAGAGAAATTTGGGTGGTCAGTTTCTGCGTATGGGAATTATACATTTGAATTGTTATTAGATAATAAAGAATTATTTTCTGAGTCGATATCAGTTTTGCAGAGGCCAGTGATTAATTCCGTTTCTCCGACTTCTTTGCCTGCGGGGTTAGATGTTACTTTTTATGTAGATGTTAAAGATGCCGGCAATGCTTCTTCTTATAAGTGGAATTTTGGGGACAACAGTTCTATTGTAACAACTTCTAAGCCATTTGCTATTCATAAATATGATAATTATTCTTTTTATAATTTAACAGTAAGTGTTGTTAATTATAATTATTCTGTTTCTAAGTCATTTAATATAGAGACGATTTCTCCGAAAGAATATATAAATTTTACCTTGAATCTTAAGAGAAGTAGATTAAATTTGGCAAAATCTAGTTTGAGTTTATTGCCAGCATTTTCGAGGACGTATGCAGAACAAGTTGCGAATTTTAATTATTATGAAAGTGAGTTGAATGATATAGAAATTTCTGAATCACAGGCATATTCTCTGGACACATATCTTGTTATTGCCCTTAGGTTGTCTTCTTTGATTGTACCGCAAGAAATTGTTCTTCAGAAGGAAGAATCTGGAATTTTTATTGCATCTTCAGATTCAATAAATCCGGAGTATGCTAATGAGTTTTATGAGAGTGGGGTTGAATCTTCCGTATATAATAAGGCAATTGTTGGTTGGCAGATAGAAAACACGAATAGTAGCATGATTAGACATGAGTACGCTATTGTGGATGAAAATGGAATTAAAAAATCTTTACTTACCCATTATTTATTAAATATTAAATCTAATTATAATGGAGAGAGTGCATTATTTATACAGAAAAAAAAGAGTGATGTATCTTTTGGATCTTCTAGTATTTCAGCAAAGGATGTTGGTGGCGAGGCTACGGCAATCAGTATTTCTGCCAAGAATTCTTTATCTGTAGAATTTTACGTAAATGGTACGGAAAATATTACTATGTTTATGGCTCCAAATTTAGTATTGATAGATTTAAATCAAACAATTGCACCGTGTAATTATAATTTAAAATGCGAAAAAGATTTAGGAGAAAATTCTTCTAATTGTGAGATGGATTGCAAACCAGTTCTTTCAACTTTAATATGGGCGTTCATTATCTTGGTTATTGCAATACTTGTTTATGCTGTTTTGCAAATTTGGTATAAGAAAAATTATGAAAAATATTTGTTTTCTGATAGAAATGAATTATTTAATATGATTACATTTATTAATGGTTCAAGGGTTCGTAACATGGATGAAGGGGCTATTTTTAGTTCTTTATTTAATAAAGGCTGGAGTAGAGATCAAATAAATTATGCGATTAGAAAGGCAGAGGGGAAACGTGCTGGCAATTGGGAAATTCTTCCGATTGAAAAAATAGCAGCTTATATTGAAATGAAAAAAGCAGAAAAAAATAAAACACAAAGTTTTGCCCCTCCAATAAATTCACAAGTTAATAGAAATTCACAAGTTAATAGAAATCCGCAATTAAATAGAGGGCCTTATGGACCATCTGGTTTCCAAAAGGTTAATAAATAAACAAAACGAGTTTGTGTTATGGTGATTAAAGAATTAAAAAATTTTACGAGAAAATTTTGGTCTGGACTATTTAAAAAAAGAGGACAGGTGAAGCTTGGATTTTATGGACCTCCAAATGCAGGTAAAACAAGTTTGGCGAATAAGATTTGTCAAGATTGGGTAGGAGAAGATTTGGGAACGGTTAGTAAAATTCCTCATGAGACTAGAAATGTTCAGTTTAAAGAGAAAGTTGAAATAGAAAAAAATGGGAAAAAATTAGAATTTAAATTAATTGATACACCAGGTATTGCTACCAAAATTGATTATGAAGAGTTTATTGAATTTGGTATGAATAAAAAAAATTCACAAATTAGAGCGAAAGAAGCAACACAAGGTATTATTGAATCTATAAAGTGGTTGGACGATATGGATGCGGTCGTTATCGTGCTTGATTCTTCGGAGAATCCGTATTCTCAAGTTAATATTACAATAATTGGAAATTTGGCTGCTAGAAAGATTCCAGTTCTAATTGTTGCAAATAAAATAGATTTAAAAAAGTCAGATATTAAGAAGGTAGAGTCAGCGTTTCCAGAGTATAAAGTTGTTGGAATTTCTGTCAAAGATGGTGATGGAATAGATAACTTTTATGATGAAATGTTTAAATTAGTAAAGAAGGTGAAATAATGGTGAAAAAAATAGAAAAACAAAATAGTAAGGATTTGACGATTCATTTTATGCCCTATTCGGAAATTGCAAAAGAAGATAGTTTGAATAGAATAAAAAAAATTGTTGGATTGGTTTTAGAAAATAGAATAATTATTCTTCAAGGAAGATTAACCCCAGAAGAAGAAACAAAACTTATTGAAACCACCATGACCTTAATTGGGAACATAAAAGGATTTCAGGGCGTTGAAATTTCCACTCTTTCTGGAGAAAGTGATCGTGGATTATTTGACAGGGTTAGACATAATATTGCAAGAATTTTAGTCGGAGAACAAGATGCTATAACTTTGATTGGTCCGGCATCTTTTGTTAAGGAAATTAAGAAAGATCCTAAGAAAATAGAGTTAATGTTGAAAAGGAAATAATTAATTGTCTTCGTAAAAGTAAATATTTATAAACTATTTATTTGTTCATAGTATATGCAAAAGATTTGGGTGACAAGTATATTATTGACATTAGTTTTGTTTTTAAATTTTGGATTGGTTGCATCCTCTTCCGGATCTACGGACACATATGTTACCACAACTGGATTTACTTGTTATAGAACAAATCTTGTTTCTTATTGGAATAATGATGGCAGTGGATCAGATCAGATAATCTATAACGCATCCGGTATGGTTGGGAATGCGACTGAATATTCTGCCGCTGGATCTTATGAATATTGTTGTCCAATTGGTTATTCTTTTGATGATAATAAATGTATTTATGACCCTAATAATATAATTAATGCTTGTGCGGATTTAGAGTCTAAAGAAGAATGTGAGGGAGCTCCTCACTCTTTATCATATAGTATTTTAGAGTCTTTTAATGATTCCGATGAGGGGGTTTGTGGAAGTGTAAGTGGTAGTTTTACGGGTACTGGCGGTAAAAATTGTGCCAATGCAACTAGTTGTAGTTGCGTGTGGGACTATGAGGATAATGTGTGCGCCCCGAATAGAGAGCTTAGTACATATTGCCAAGGTGATGGTGAGACTAATTCTTCTTGCACTTGGATAGAGATAAAGGGTACTGCAGATGAGCAGGTTCAGTGTAATACGGTTGGTAAAATAATTATTAATTATGAGGCTAAAGGCAGTGCTTTGGGCGTAGAATCTTGGTGTGTAAATCAAACTAAAGAATACCCATGTTCTGTTTCGGTTAAACTTCCGTTTTTTGACAAAACAATTTTTCTTATTAGTATTTTAGGGATAGTCTTGGTTTATGTGTTTTTGGGTAGGAACACGATGGGGGTTAAAAAAAATGAAAAATAAAATATTTTTGTTTATGGTTGTGGGAATTTTAATGATTGGGGTGACGAGTGCGACTTGGACTAGCGTACATAAAGATAATGGTCAACAATTTTGCACTGGTTTAACAGCCGTTTCATCTGGTGGTTGTAGTGTTAGCGAATGTTGTGGTGCAGAATCTAGACTTGGCGGCAATAATGGGAATGGATGGGGTTGTGATGGTTATACAAAAATGGGATGTGATGATGATGGTGCGGGGCCTACATATAAGACGTGTGAATTAGAATCCAATTCTGCTGTTTGTGGATATGTTGCTTGCTCTTATTCTTTATGGGTTAATTCTAGCAATTATCGTTGTGCAAGTAACACTTTAGAAAGAAACCAGACAAGAAGTAAAACGGCTGGGTCTGGAACTTGTTCAGATGTTCAGAGATGGGTGACTGTTCAAAATTGTGCATCTACCAGTACAGTTTGTGATGTGGCTAGTTATACATGCAAGGCTCCATTTAATCTTAATACAACCTATTGGGCGAATATGAATGGAACTAAAATTTCGTCTGCTAACAATGGAGATACGGTTTTGATGGTTTATGGTGGATATGGATTAGAGGGTAAGACAATTGATTATGTTGTTCAACGATATAACAGCTCGTTTGTCTGGTATCAACCATCAACTTGGTTTAGTAAAAGTTGGAATGATGCGAATAAGATTTCTGGGAATGCATATCAGGTATGGTCAGTTCCTCTTCTCAATCTATATACGAAAAGATTTAATGCGACAACTGGCTCGGCTTCAAATATATCTGGAAATTTAACGATTACTGAAGCAGCTAGTGATAATAATTTTGAACCAGTTTTTGGATTAAACACACATCCAGGGAATTTATCTATAGTATCAGTTAATGCTTCAACTCGTTTTAGGAAGGAAGTTATGGATTTGGATGATTTATTGCAAATAACTTGGGATTTTGGAGATGGAACAAGCGCAACTTTTTATAATTATTCGTATTATTTGAATTCTACATCTGCTGATGCATTTCATAATTATACAAAACCGGGAGTTTATTATTGGACTGTAACTGCCAAGGAAATGAATAGGATGCATAGTGTTTCGCAGACAAGAATAATTTATGTTGTACAGAATGGAATAAATGTTATTCCGGAGATTAGTTCTCCAGAAAGAGGTAGCGCGGTTGGAACAGCATGGATTACTTTTAATGCTTCAAAGACTTTTGTTGCGAATTGTACAACTGGCGTAATGGCAAATAGAAATTTTACAACAAACGATAGTTTGTTAAATTGTTCTTATTTGCATGTACCTGGAAGTAGAATTTATCAAAATTTGAGTGGATATTATTTAACTTTTAATTGGAATATGGGAGATGGGAAAACTATTGTAAAAAATTGGACAGCGGCAGATTATAATTCGTCTATAGAATTTTTTTATAAGTATGATAGTTCTGGAACACATTATATCACGTTGGGCGTT
>Ga0172378_10003386_pt1 | contig 15011 bp, 17 predicted proteins | sample GrowelOW332metaG_FD_119755 | JGI IMG/M metagenome (GOLD analysis project Ga0172378, IMG submission 119755) | Groundwater microbial communities from an aquifer near a municipal landfill in Southern Ontario, Canada - Pumphouse #3_1 metaG | ecosystem: Environmental > Aquatic > Deep subsurface >... | reverse complement strand
TCCTAATGCTTCTGCCTTGAGAACCAAATTATAATCATCACAAACAAAAATAACTTCATTATCATTTTTATGAACCTGAAATGCCATATTTAAAATTACGTTATCATTACCATGTTGTAGAAATTTATTTGCATTATAATATTTTTCCTCTAATATAATTTCTATATTATCAGCAGATTTAATTTTTCTAGTAGCGGCTCTTGCCATATAACCTTTAGTTTCAGATTGTTTGTGATGGTCTATTTCTTCAATCGTAACTATCGACATGTATACTTTTTCATACTCTGAAAATATGAATTTTTCATTTAAAACTATGTTGGTGTCAACGAAACATTTTCCCAATAAACTCCATCCCTTTCAGGAGATTTATAATTTTTTATTATTATGCATTATCTATATTTTTACGTCTTAAATACTCAGTATAACGTGCTTCATCAACATATCTAGTTTTGTTCTTTGATTTCTTTTGTCGGCACGTTACAGTCCACTCTTTATTTTGTTTTTTATTTCCTTTAAGTATGCCGAGTGAAAATATTTCAAGAAATTCTGTTTTGCTGATTTTAACCAAATTATAAATTTGCTCCTTTATTATGATTAATTTTAAATAGGGGAGAGCGTCATCGACCAAAACGCTTTAAAATAATAAATATAATTATATGTTGAAAATCCCCCTTATAATATACTTATCACTTTACCCGCATATTTATATTAATAATTTAACTACAGTATTTATTAATATTCTTTCTAAAATCTCTACTTACTTTAAAATCGTATTTATCGATACATATTTTATAAATTTCATAAAAATCATTCAACAAATATTTTTCATCTGTTACATTTTTTATAATAATATCATTAGGAGATAAAAGATATTTATATACATTTTTTTCTTTATAAACTTTATAACCTCGCTCAACTTTAATTGTTTTTTTTATTTTATTTCTACTTACAATTTTAATGATACAACATTTTTCCAACATATTAATTATGGTTCTTAAATTTTTAAAATCTTTTAAACCAGTTAATTCTCCAATCTTAGAAAAACTACAATAAAAATTCCCATTGTTATCTGCATAAACTTTACTTAAAAACAACATAGTAAACGCAACTAATTTATCACCTTTATTTTTTAACATATTAATCTCTTGCATTTCACTTAAAGTTATTGGAATATTAATCTTATCTATAAACTTATAATTTTTTTTATAAGTATTATTATTTATATCTTCAACAAACTTTAAAATATCTTCCCACGTATATCTATAATATTTGCTTCCATAATAATCTTCATTTTGTTTAGAAATCCAATTAATAAGTTTTTGTTTATTTTCGTTTTTATCATACCCCCTATATTTAAAATATTTACTCAATGTCATTAATGCTTTTCTTAAATATATATGTTCATTTAAACCGTTCTGTAATAATTCCATAGATTGTTTTAATTCATTAATCAATAATTAAATTCTCCTTATCTACGTCTACTATTTTATATTTTCTACCTAAATATTCTTCACCATCATCAGATTCAATTATTGAAAATTTATTACAATCTGAATTATTTCTAAGATTATCAAGCATTATTTCTGGTACTACTACCCATGCAAACTTAGAAGACTTATTATGAATCCTTGCTACTTTGCCTTTTACTTCTGCTTTTTTAATTCTTTGATTGTCTTTTGTAATATCTTCTTCATCTTTTATATAAGAAACTAATACACAATAATTTACTAATGAAGATTTATTAATATTTAATTGATTCACAATAAGTTTATAATTATCATATAAAGACATAATCCATTTATTAATATCTTTATCACCTTTATGTTCTTTTAATAAATTTATATAATCATTATTAAACTTTTTATAAACTTCTTTTACTAACAAATATTCATCTTCTTTAAACTCTGTATTATTATCCATAAGCAATTTATATGTATCATTATTTACAACATTATTAAAACCTTTCAATATTTCTATTTCCCATTTCTCAATATCCCATGCCAATTCATTCATTGAAGATTTTGCCATAGAAACATTATATCTATCTGCTTCTTGTCCGTTTTTCTTTTTAACCGCATTCTCTTTCTTAATTTTTTTATAAAACGCTTTTTCTTTCGGATATCTATATATTAAAAAATATGGCAATTTGATAGAATTATAATAAGGGGCAATAACGTATTTTGTACCAGTTTTAATTGAATCTATCTCATGCCCTTGCGCTACTCTTAAAAAAACATTTTGATCGTCTATATATTTTTTAGATTTATCACTACTAGGTGTTTGATTTGTAAGCCCTGTTGATTTATTTGTAATATCACCAATTCTTTGTGAAAGAGTGCGTCTTTCATATTCTATTAATTGCTCAATATTATATATAGTTTTTTCAGATGAAGATTTATCATCTTTATCAACAACAACAGCTACATCTTCATCTTCTATAGAACTATAAATAGTGATATTATTTGTTACCCAAATGGAATCTCCATCTAGATCCATACCACCCATACGGGGCATAGAAATATCATATCCATTTAACATAATTAAATTATCTAAATGAGAACACCATGTTTCTAACCATTTGTTTTTTATAAAATTCATTCTATTTACTTCTGATTTATGTATTAAAGGGGATCTAAAACCTGCGTATATGCCTTCGTAAATTGGAGAATAAAATTCACCATTTTTTAATACTCCTTCTGGATTTGCTACTCTTGCTACATGCTCCATAAATAATTTAATATCACCGTATACCATAGAATAATGAGCGTTTACAAATAATCTTCCTAATTTAAATCCATTAATAGTTTTTTTCAATAAATTATACAAACTTCTTTGTATTGCTTTATCATTTAACATAATTGGATTAATTTTTACTGCTTCCATAAAATAATTATCAATTTTACTATTTTTCTTATCTTTTATATTATTAATTAAACCAAGAAAAAGAAGAGAATATAATAAATCTCCACTTATTATTTTATTAACATATTGTTTACTATATTCTGATAATTCTAATATTTTTTGCTTATTTAAATTTGTAAGACTTTGTAGATATTGAAAATTTGCTCTAGTATAAAGTGTTTCATCTTTAGTTAATCTTGCATATTTACTTACACAAAATTCATGATTATAATCATTAAATAGTGTTTTATATTTATCCCAATTATCAAAATAAGCATTTCCTTTCCACATAGATAGAGGATAAATACAATCCACCTCGTCAATATTATGACTAACATTATTTATATCAATTATATAATCTTGATGTAAAACTTCTTTAAAATACTTGCGAAAACTAAATTCTACACTTAATCCTTTCATATATGGTGCACGAATTTGAATTGCTGGATATCGCTCACCTAAAACTTTTTCAATTTTATCTCCTAAATCTTTTTCATGACATCCCATACCATCAAAACAAGATATTTCAACGTCATCAATTCCAGAATATATTGGATATTTCTTTGTTTTTATTACTTCTCCGGTATGCTTAGATATATACTCAGAATCTTCTTCAATAGTATATTTAATCTGTTGATTTGGGATACATTTAATTAAATCATTAACTAAAACAATATAAGGCAATTCATTCTGTATTACTTCACTAGAACTAAAAAGTAAACCCCTATAAGCTTCAAACTTTGATAATACCATTGGTTTTTTTAAATCAATTCCCATAGTAGTTATATCAAATAATTGGTTAAATATTTTTTCGGAAACAAATGCTATTGAAGCATTACGAGCCATAGAACTAGATTTGCCAAATCGTTTATATATAACCCCTTTGTACTTAAATCCATTCTTTAAAATATAAGTTAATGCTAATTTACCATCTATGTATTTGGCATATCTTTTTTTACCTGTTTCTAAATATTTTTGTCGATATTCTTCTTTCTTCTTTTGGATCTGCCATTCTGCCATTGTTACACTTTTATTAATATTCACAAAGATTATATCTTCTATATATTCATATTTCTTTTTTATACCTATTAATTTATTGCCATTATTTATTTTGTTAATATGCCTGAATATAGAATTATCTTGCTGCATTATTAAATGATTTTGAAGGTTCTTAGAAGAAAATTCTTTTAAATCATATTCGTTAGAAATAATAGTTGAAAGTTTTAATTTCATTACTTTATACATTTTTGTTTTCAATAATTAATCCTCCTTTCTTAATCTTCAAAAAACCAGGCATCGTCAGGATCATTTGGGTCTAAGTTATTAATAAATGATTCTCCATCTAATAGATCCGATAAATATTCATTTATTTCATTTTCCATATTATAAATTTTCCTTTAGATCTATGAACAAATTATCAATATTTATATTATACATCTCACATAATGAAATACATGATTTAACCAATAAACTCATTTCACTATCATTTAAAACATCAAATATTGTAGCATTTTTTATTTTACTTTCTTTAATTCTTCTTGCTACACCAATATTATGTTTATAAAGCATTTCAGCATAAACCTTATTCCATGCTTTACCATACTTACTATCAAAAACTTTACCTGCTATCTGACGAACCATTCTATTACAACCTTCTCTTGGATTCCAAGTTAATATACCATTAACTAAAATATCAATCTTATCTTCAAGAATATTTATATATCTATTTTTATAATCATTAAATCTACTAAAGGCTAATAGTCTTTCACCTTCATTGGTGGCGCACATCACATCTAACATAAGTTGTTGTTCTTCTGTGATAGATAATATTTTTTGTTCTTGCGTTGTTTTTTCTTCGATATTGAGTAACTGAGTTCTAATCTCTTTAGCAATTACTGAATCTCTGAGCAACATCCCTATACGAAGAATTGCTCTGCGAGTATACAGTGCTACTCCATTATGCTGATATCTACCAAGTGTACCATTTGAATAATGCACTTCAAAATAACCTCTATTAGAAATAATTTTACGAGTGGGAACTTCTTCACATTCCTTAAAATCCTTTAACTTGAAAATTACAAATCCATCAGAATCAATTTCATCTCTATTTTTAACTTCTAATTTTCTTATCGTACTTTGGTCAACTTCATAAAAATCTGCTACTTGTTGTCTGGTTGCCAATTGAATATCTGGCAATAGTAATAAAGTTTTAACTTTATCTAACACTTCAATTCTGTCAATAAATTCTTCTCTTAGATCTTTCTTTTCAATTAATGCTAATTCGTTCATATTATTCCTTTCTATACTCATATTTTTAATCTAATCCTTTCCACACCACTCATTGAAGCAAGCATCTGATTCTTTTCTAATTTCAGAAAAATATTCATTTTTGCAATAATCATCACAAAATGAAATAGGGGATGGAGCATCAAAACTCTTGCCACACTTAATGCAATACTTATAAACCTTTACCGTAACTATCCTCTTTAAATTCCCATTAATATATGTATTCTCTATATTTTGCTCATCAACATTTATATTATTATTTTCATTATTATTAACTTTTTTTGCCATAATTTCTTGATTTTCCTCTCTTATTTATAGTAATTTCTAATCTTTCTCCAGTATGATTTAGTAATAGTAAATCTAGGTTCATTCCACAAATACAAAAACAATTAACCCCAAATTTATCAGTATTAATAAAAATTCCACCGTCTTCTTCAAATAACAAACTATTGCCCTTCATTACTCTTACATAAACTAACGGTTTTAATTGCGATGAAAAGATATTATCTAATATTTCTGTGATATTAATAATCTCATTACCATTATGTATTTCAAACTGTGCATTATCGTTGTAAATTAGTGTCCCGTTAAAAGTTTTATTCATATAATAATTCCTCCTAATATTTTTATATTAATTATTTTGATAATTCATTATTTGCTATTATTTTTAATACCCTCATCCACCTATTAATAAGCCCGTCCACAAAACCAACCCTAAAACCCATAAAAACATATGTATTTTCTATTGTATTTACTGTAATATTTCACTCAAGGTTAAGAGATATAAAAATTTATGAGTATTTATATTACTAATTTAATAGAACGATTTTAGAAGGGGATTTTATTGATTATGTAATAATAATTATTTCTTCTCAACATCAACCTTAACTTTCTTTTCTCTAACTTTCCTTGCTTTATTTAATCTTTCACCTGCTATTTTCTTTTCTTCTTCTGACATCTCTTTCTTCTTACTAGGAGTTCTAATTGTAATTAATTTTTTTGGGAATTCGAATTCATGCCCCTCCACTACATTTTCAAATATCTGTTCGCTAACCATTTTAAATACACCTGGATACTTCTTGCAATAACCCATTAATTTACGGTCTAAAACTTGATCAAAAGTTATTAATTGACAAGTTTTTGTACTTTTATCCCATCCAAAACAAGTTTCTCTCTCAAATGATTCTAATGCCATATGGATATAATTCCTTCTTTCTTTATGTATATATAATTTATTTATTATTGTTGTAATGTATTATTATTTTATATTCCTATTCCTATTTGACTTATTATAAACATTCATCATTTTTAAAAATTTATAACCTGTATTTGTTAACCTACCGTCTATGACCAGATAACGCTTATTGTTGTTAACTATGGGGGAGTGGGTATTAGTCATAGGGGGTGATACCTCCTTTCTTAGTTATTTTTGATTAATTATGTATTTGGATTACTATGTGTATTATACCACAAATAGCAGTGTATTGCAAGATATATTTATATTATGCTTTTAATGAAACAATCAAAAATCAAAAGATTTATTATTAATTTGTTGCGTGATACTTCTTTTAGTATTTGAATTAATCTTATCCGTATAAACTAACCCCTGTCGATCAACTTCAGCTTTTAACTGGAAGTCAAAATTATTCTTATCATCATATAGTCCTATAAAAGTAGTACAATATTGTTTTTCTGGTGTTAAATAATCGTTATTGTATTTGATTAAATGCAAATCATCTTGAAGTATCTTATTATACCGTTGAATTGTGCGAGAGTCCGTAACTAATTGTTTAAGTTTTCCTTGTGTTAAATAACCAAAATTACTTTCATTATTTATTGATCTTCTACAAGCAATAAAATATCTAATTAAACTGAATTTTCCTAAATTGCTGCCAGATAAATAATTAAATATTTTATACAATTCATTTTCATAAATAATTAAATATGCTTTTTCAGGTGGAGAAGGTAATTCAATATAGAAGAAAGTATTTTTATTTTTAACTTCACTAATATCAATATTATTATAATATAAATCATATAATCCTGTGATTAATTCTTTATCAACTAAAGAAGATATAGTATTTCTAACCATATTCAAAATTCGTTTATTAGTATTTGAATTAATGCACATAAAATCACAAAGCATATCTACACTACATAATGATGTAGATTTAAGTTCTGTATAATTTTTATACAACAATAATAATATAGTTAATTCTATATTTGATATATTTAAATCATCATACCAACTAATAGGGACTCTAATGTAATATTTATCGAATCTAGAATTAATATATTTACCGTCATTTATATTAAGATTATGTATTATACTTAATAATAATTTTTTATAAGATTCACTTAATGACTCATTGTTTTGGAAAATTGATTTCTTACCTTTTAGTATTAAATCTAAAGTATCTTCAATATTATATCCAAAATTAATACTATCAAATTCTTTAATATATCTATCCTCAAGTGCCAATAAAACTAATTTTTTAACAAATGGATTCAATTCATAATCGACATTTTCAATAATATCAAAATTGAAATTATCTAAACCAAATCCATTATAATCATTTTGTAATTTATAAGAATGATGCGAATTGTTTTTTAAATCTTCTTTATGTTTAATCCATCTTTCTTCTATATTTAAAGATTCCCCTATGTATAATTTATTAGTAATTTTATTGGTAATTTTATATATTCCTACGGTCAAATTTATTCTCCTTTACTTGATAACATCTCTAACCAATCAATCAATAATCCCCTCATCCTAGATGAAGGTATATAAATATTAATAGATTTATTAATATCTGAAACATTTATAATCCATTGCAATAATAAATTAAGAGCATATTTGTCATCATCAATATTAATCTTCTGTTTTATAAAAGAGTTGGGGTATAAATTAACTGTAAATATTAAGATATTATATTTAGTTTTTGGAATATCTATCAAAGAGACAAACTTTTTAATAATTCCTCTATAAGCAACGCTTTTTTGATATGATGTGAAAGTAGTCCAATAAAAGTTTGTATCCTTTATTATGTTACGAATATAATTATTAATATGTTTTCCCAATTGAAGTATGTCTTCTTTAGAGGATTTATTATACCAACTTTTGCTTAAATTATTTTTGCCATTTCCTATTTTATTTAATTTTTCATGTTCGCATATAATTAAATTAGAGGATAATAATTTTTGCTGTTTTTTAGTTAAAGTAAAATCTAATATATTGCTATAATTACTTTTAATTCTATCTACATATTCATAATTAGCATAACTTAATATATTATAATTGTTTTCCACATCAATACTATCTATCCAATCCTGCTCTCTTAAAAACAATTTCTTGTTGTCTTTAACTATTTCTAAAATAGAAAAATTGAATGCCGAAATTCCATATATCTTATAATCATTTTGCAACTTATAATTTTCATGCATATTATAAATAAGTTTATCAATATGTTGATTCCATCTTAATGATATATTATTTGAACTACCTATATATATTTTATTGTTAATTGTATTAGTAATTTTATAAATTCCTTGCAATAATTATTTCCTCCGTCATCTTCTCCTTATAATTCTCATCAAAGTCTATAATTAATTTATATGTATATTGTTTTTTATTAATAGTACCTCGTTGACTTTCAATGGCATATCCTAAATCTTCTTCCATCATATTAATAACTTTATTAAAAGTGATGCGAGAAGGATAAAGTTTTAACATCTTACAATTAATAACCATTTTAATAATTTCTTCTCTATGTTCATCTTTATATATTTTATATTTATTTAATTCATTACCATTATTAATTCCTTTTGGGACTAACCATTTACTATTAATATAATTAATAAACTTTTTTTCATACTGATTCAATGTAAAATTTTTAATATCATAAACATCATGATTAATTAAATGAGATATACTATCAAACCAAGATGTATTATCTTTTTTCCGCATATATTTCTTGAAACTATCTCTACACTTTGTTAAATAAGCATTACTATCCATATTGTCTGCATTAATATATGTATCTGCTATTACCAAATTATCGATACTATATCTTGCTCTACCAACAAATTGGATAATATGCAATTCATCAGAAAAACAACATACTATATTTTTAACTCCACTATTTTCTCTAAGATTAACCCCTTCTCTCAAAGTACTTGTAGTTATTAACACATTAAGTTCCTTCTTAATTCCATCATCGTCTATAAAAGTATTTGGCAATGATTCATTATCAATGATATATGATCTAACTTTATCCATTTCTTTAGTAAATTCTTTATTACTCTCACTAATAAGAATAAAAGAATTAGGAATTTTTTCTTTTAATCTTTTACATTGTTTATATGAATAACACATAATCAATGTTTTTCCATCTAATTTCGTTGTAACTATAAATGGGATAGTATCAAAATCAGTACAATGTAGTTGTTTTACCTTATGGTTAATAAGAGTTTCTTTATTTAATTTATTGATACTAACTCCCCATTCATTTTGATAATATTCAATAATAGTAGGAGTAGCCGTTAACCCTATTATGATTTTATTACCAGTATAAAGCGAATCTCGTATCCAGACTTTAAGCATTTCAATATCTCTAATAAATTTATCACTAAATAATGTATGACATTCATCAAATATAACCGCTTTTACTTTACTTAAAGTTTCTAATCCTTCCATATTCTTTTTTGCTAATATATTAATAATCTTATCATAAGTCATTATTTGGATGCCTTTATCTTTTAATATATCAGTTGAATCTTGTTCTCCATTCCAATGTTTAATAAAAATTGCATCATTTATATTATATTTTGAAATTCCCTCTACTTTAGATTGCTGTTCTACTATAAGAGAACGTGAAGCAACAAATAAAATTTCATATGGTTCGATGTCTGATAATTGATTTTTAAAATCATTAGCAATAAAAAAAGTTTTGCCTGTACCTGTTCCTGAAGATATGATATTGAAATTCGTTTTATTAATAGAATTTAAATCTACATAATTTGAAACATATTTTATAATAAGTTTCCTCCTTTTTGTGCTTGCAATTTCTTGAATTCCCATTAATGAAACTTCACGTTTTTGCAAGGTAAATTTTACTTATTTTTATATTATATTTTTAATAAATCAACCCTTAAAAAACATAATTCACCTCCTAATATATTTTAACATATACATAAAATAAATGCAAGTATTAATTATTAAATAAATAATAATAAAAACCAAATCCCCCAGCGGGGGAAAATTCGTGCGCGCTTTAGCAAGCACGAATATAGGGGGAGAAAGCTGTCTGCAAGACGATAGTAATTTTACTTAATACTGCAATTATCACCTCACAATATTATACTTAACATTATTATAATACTAATATAAATATATGTCAACCATATAATTAAAATAATTTTTATTAATTTTACCCAATACTAAATCCACTTAATTTACTCTTCATCTTCTCCTTTGTTGGATGAGTGTATATTTGCATAGTATCCAATCTAGCATGACCCAATTGTTGTTGTAATTGACGTAAGTTCAATATATCATTTTCTAATGTATTACTAGCGTAACAATGTCTTAGCTGATGCGGTGTAATCTTATTACTATATTTATTAAATATTCTTTCAATTGTATAAGTGCCAACATATTCTCTTTTATTACTAACAAATAAATATTCTGATTCTTTAGCATATTTTGATTTACTTCTATGATTAGTAATATATTCTTTAATAACTTCTATTGCTTTAGGATTAAGTATAATAGTTCTTTGCTTACTACCTTTACCTATTATAGTCATTTCATCGTCTTTTAATATTAATCCATTTAGTTTAATATTTAATGCTTCAGATACCCTTAATCCTGTATTTACGATTAATGTTGCTATTGCATAATTTCTATAAGGTTCTGATTTTTTAATTTTATCAAGGAATTTAATTACTTCAGGAATTGATACATTAACTGGAGAAGAAAATGATTGTTGCACTTTCGTATAATCTATACTCAACACAACCAAATCCTCCTGTAATTCCTTCAATACTAAAAACTCATTATAGCTTTTAATAGCACTTAAACTACGATTTACTGATTTTGCATCATTATTTTTTACCATCAATAAATGATCTTTATATTCTTTAATCTGATCTCTTAGTATAATATTAGGGGATAGGTTAAAATACTTAAAGAATAATTCAATGTCCTTCGTATAAGATTTAATTGTATTATTTGCTTTATTTTGTTCTGCTAAATGTTGGGCATACTGGGTTAGGTAGTTACTCTCTGTGTTTATGTTGTTCATATTGCTCATGTTCATATTCAATCTCTCCTTCAAAATAATAATATAACTTTATATAGGATATTCAACCTGTAAGTAAATAATACTATATAATAAAAAGAAAGTCAACAAAATAATAAAATAAATATAAAGAGTTTGAGATATTATTTATTATTTGCTACCGACATTTATGTCGAGAACAATTGTTCTAATATTTTAAGAATAATATTTTTATCTATTGGTTAATCTATATATGAAACAAGTTTCTTATGTAAGGAAAGGGCAAAGCCCAATCCCAAGGAGAGAATACAGGTATAATAAAATTCATACTACATTCATTTCAATTTATACTAGTTACACTAAACTATCTTACCAAAATCAGTTACTACTTCTTGACGATAGTCAGAGATGTAAACAACTTTAGGATGCTTCACACGCTTATACTTTAGTTGTTCCTCTCTGACTCGTCTTTTTTCTTCTGCTTTAATATTTCTGTTGTAGAGTTGGATCTCTTTTCGACTTTTCTTGTCGCGATGTAATATTACCTGTAAATACAAACATGTGATTACTATTACTGCTAATCCAACCATTTCTTTTCTCCTTTCTACATTAAACACCTGTATTCTTTTGACCTCCTTTTATATTTGTTACTTTGTAACCATAATTAATTGCGTATTAGTTAACACTATACACTACCATTCCCACTTCTGTATGAACTCTGATATATGAATTGTTTTAACTGGTATCTCAAATGATACAGATTCTATTTTATTTTTAACTGATTGTTTCTTATACACAATAATTAATTGCCCAAATGGTTTATTATCTGATTGTAGTGACCATATAAGAGATTCATATTTATGGATTTTTTCTATAATATCACCAGTTGATTCATTTTCTATTTCTAGGTAATAATAATTATCTTTAAAAACGAAATTATTTTTATAATGAATTATTAAATCAGTAATTAATTCATCTTGTTTAATTTCAACCTCACAAGTAATTATTCCACCTGATGGCTTATTTGCTTGCAAATATATCCAACAATCAACCATCATCATATAATGTTGAATTCTAGTATTATATTTATTACCTTTGATAGTAAATATGAATGGTTCAGAAGGAAATTTAAATCTTTGAATATAACCTCTATCAAACATTTTCTTCATACGTTCAGAGGTTTTTTGTTTGCGTTGAAAAGGATCTTTAATTGTTTGGAAGTAGAGTTGAGATATTTGTGGTGTATTCATATATTGAAATTTATTTAATCCTTCAAGTATTTTATTGTCTCTTGATTTACCGTAATTTTGCATTGTGTAGGTAACTCCTTTCTATTTATTATTTTTAGATGATTCTATATAGAATGGATAGAGTGTTCTATATAGATTATATTTAGGTTTTATTTCTATAGTGGACAAGTAGATATTACGAATATATAGGGATTTTTGATTCAGTTTATATAATACTGAATGGAATGGAATGAAATGAATGTATTATATTGTTGTTTTTGTTGTGTTAATTGACTCATTATATTCGTCTTGATAATTCATAACTTGAACTTTAGTTAGTTTTGCTGAAGATAAGAATAATGCTCTACCTGGAGTATCTTCTAATTGTTCAGCTCCATCTTGATCAAGGATAATACGAGATTCTAATTTAGTTGCACATCTCATTGCAATACGATCAGGGAATAATGCTTTGATTGAACCAGTTATTGATTCTACTACTGGACGTTGAGTAAATATGATTGTACGAAGTCCTGCTGCTCTGCCAATTTGTAATGTTCTTTTGAGTAAAGTTTGCATATCATCTCCATCTTTTGATGATGATAGTTCTGCAAATTCATCAATTACTAAGAATAGGTAATTTAATGGTGCTACTTGTTTACGATATTGATGGATATCTTTTACTTTATATTTTTCAAAAAGTTGATAACGTTTGCGAATTTCTTTATTTAACATTGTTAATGTGTGTTTAAGTTCTGATTTCTCAGGATCATAAGCTTGTAACCAAATATGATTAGGATGTGATATAGACCATTGTTTAAGTTCTACTCCCATTTTAAGGTCTATAAGGATAATACGAACCCATTCAGGGGGATATTGTAGAATTGAATAGATAATACCATTTGCTAAGGTACTTTTTCCTGTGCCTTGGTATCCTCCACCTAAGAGATTGCAATGTGAATCTGATGCCATATTGATTGTTATAAGGTTTGAGGATAGGGAATATCCTATTGGTACTATTAGTGTATTAGATAATTGAGAAGGTAGTGTGTAGGGAATGTCAGTGGGTAAAGAACCTTTATAACAAGTAATTGTTACTATATGATTATGGGTGGTGATTTCTATTTCACCGTTAAGAGCATAGGAGAGTTGTTCTTTAATTGATTCTATTTTGGATGGTGACATACCAATTGGTAATGTGTAGTGATATTTTTGGATTTGTATGGGGGATTCAGTTTGATTATTTTCCATTTAATTTACTTCCTTTCAATTTAGGATATTGATTGTTGATATGAATATTATTAGCTTCAAATACTTGTTGAATTATATTTGGTTGTTGAGAGGATGAAAATATTGTTAGGATAGATAAGATTGTTAGTATAGAAAGAAATGTGTAGTGTAGTTTAGTTATTGGATAGTGGAAGATAGATAGTAAGTAAGGTGTAGTAGTTGTTATTGTTAGGATAAGGATTGAATCTTTTATTTTTGAGATTATTGTGGGTGGATAAGATTTTAATTTTTGGTTAGGGTTAGATGGCATTTTTGATACTCCTTTCTATATAGAAATAGATATAGAATTGGATGAGTGAGTGTAGGTGGTTGTAGAATTATATATATAGATTTTATATAGTTGATATGGAATGTAGTATTTTGATTAATATAAATATATAGAAAATGTGATTAAATATGATTGGGAAATTAAAGAATAAATTAATTAAGTAATTAACTGATGGTAATAAATTAGAGATTAAATTTGTGGATATTTAATTAAAGTTTTTACCAGAGATATAAAGTAGGTTAAGTGTGTAATTTTATAATGGGAAAACTAAAGAGTTTATAAGGAAATTTGGTTCAAGGTTTGATTTTTATTGGTTAGAGGTATGGAAGTTAGGGTGAGATATTTAAGAGGGTTTTTGGAGGGTATTTTATTGTAATAATGTGATGTGATGATGTGAGAATGATGATTGGAAATAGATGGTAAATGATAGTAATGAATGGTAATGAATGGTAAATAATAAAAGTTAATTTATAAGATCGGGGTATGGAATTTTTGTTGTCGTTAGGGAAGAATTATTAAAGGTGAGATAGGGTAAAAAAGGTAAAAAAGCGAGTGATTTTTATTGGTGTTTGTAAGAGAATTTGGGTTGAGAATTGATGGAATGATGGGACTTGATGGGAAGTTAGGGTGGAATGGTTTGGATGGATTTTAAGGTGGATTTTATTGATTATTGTATTGTTTTTATGGTGTGTAAAGTTTGAGGATTAAGATAAGGTTAAGATTATTAAAGTCAAAGAATTTGACTATTAGAATGGTTTT
>Ga0172378_10003385_pt1 | contig 15012 bp, 13 predicted proteins | sample GrowelOW332metaG_FD_119755 | JGI IMG/M metagenome (GOLD analysis project Ga0172378, IMG submission 119755) | Groundwater microbial communities from an aquifer near a municipal landfill in Southern Ontario, Canada - Pumphouse #3_1 metaG | ecosystem: Environmental > Aquatic > Deep subsurface >... | reverse complement strand
TCGGATTCACCGACCTCAGGGGCTTGGGACGGACATCGTTCACATTTCTTACCGATCCCTTTGAGAACTTCAAATCGATTCTGAGCAACGATACGTTCAAAAAATCAGTAGTGAATACGTTCGTAATCTGGATTATGAATTTCATTCCCCAAATTTTGTTGGCTTTGCTGCTCACTGCCTGGTTTACCAGCCGTCGCTTCAAGGTCAGGGGCCAAGGTGCTTTCAAAGTTCTGATCTACATGCCCAACATCATCACCGCTGCTACCATTGCCATTTTATTCAATTCGCTTTTCGGCTATCCCAAAGGCCCTGTGAACGATCTGTTCATGAGTTTGGGCCTTCTCGATGCTCCAGCCAACTTTCATATGCAGGTTTGGACTTCCAAAGGCGTTGTTGCCTTCATCCAGTTTTGGATGTGGTACGGCAACTCCATGATCGTGCTCATTGCAGGGGTGCTCGGAATCAACCCAACCCTCTTTGAGGCTGCCGAGGTGGATGGTGCCACCCCGACGCAGATTTTCTTCAGGATTACACTTCCCCGATTGAAAACCATTCTGCTGTACGTCCTGATCACCAGTATGGTCGGCGGACTTCAGATGTACGATATCCCCAAGCTCTACCTATGGGGAGGACCGGATAATGCCACCCTTACCGCAAACGTATTCATTCACAATCAGGCATTCAGCGGCAGTTATCTCTACAATCGTGCAGCAGCAGCCAGTATGCTGATGTTCCTGATTGTTGTCATTCTCTCCATTGCCATGTTCTATCTGATGCGCGACAGAGGCGAGCAAAAATTACGAAGACAGGAACGGGCTTTGAAACGAGCCTTGAAGCAGGAGGCATCGGTATGAAGAGCTTGAAAGCATCAACGAATATCACCAAGACACTTATCTATATCGTGTGTATTTTTCTTTCAATTCTCAGTATTTTCCCGTTCTGGCTTATGTTCGTGAACGCAACCAGAAGTACATTCCAGATTCAGCAGAACTCCGTCGCCTTGTTCCCGTCCACCTACCTGCTCAGCAACTGGAAAATCCTCAACGGTAAAAGCTTCAATGCAGCTGTCGGCTTTGTGAACTCGATGCTGGTCAGCAGTGGAGCCACCTTGTGCGCCGTCTACTTCTCATCGCTTACTGCGTATGCTTTGGTTGCCTATACCTGGAAGCTTCGCCAGCCGTTCTTTTCCTTCATTTTGGCTATTATGATGATACCTGCCCAGGTTACCGGTATTGGTTTTTATCAGATGATGTACAGAATCGGATGGACCAACAGCCTCTGGCCGTTGATCCTTCCGTCCATTGCAGCACCTGCGATGGTATTCTTCATGCGTCAGTACCTCATGGCAACGTTGTCGCTTGATATTGTCAACTCGGCCCGTATCGACGGGGCAGGGGAGTTTTTCACCTTCAACCGCATTATTCTGCCGATAATGAAGCCTGCAATGGCAACACAAGCAATTTTTACGTTTGTCATCAACTGGAACAACTTGTTCATCCCGACGATTATCTTGACCCGAAGAGAAAAGTACACCATGCCGATCATGGTCAGTCTGCTTCGTGGTGATATTTATAAAACCGAATACGGTTCGGTGTATCTGGGCTTGGCCCTTACGGTATTACCGCTCTTCATTGTCTACTTCCTGCTCAGCAAATACATCATTGCTGGTGTTGCACTAGGAGCACTGAAAGAGTAGGAACCTCTCGACCGAAACAAGGAGTACGGACGTATGCAACAGAATAGGGAACGGGCGGAACAGCTCTTGCACAGCATGACCATCGAGGAAAAGGTGGCCCAGCTAGTGTCTGCCTGGTTGGAAATACAGGAGGATGGTTCTTTTTCTATCCGTGAATATGGACAGAAAGACCATCGTAACGGCAATTTGTATCAGGAAGTGCTGGGAAAGGGTATCGGCCAGCTTACCAGGCCTTTTGGGACTATGGCCAACGATCCGCATAAACAAGCCAAAGCCATCAATAAACTCCAACACTATTTGGTCACAGAGACCCGCCTGAAAATTCCAGCCATGTTGCACGAGGAGTGCTTGACCGGGGCGATGGTCAAGGGTGCTACGATTTTTCCCTCAGCGTTGAACTATGGCTCTACTTGGGACCCTGCCTTGATCGGCCGGGCGGCCTCGGCCATCGGTGATGAGCTCAGGAGTTTGGGCATTCATCAGGGACTTGCTCCGGTACTGGATGTTGCCCGCGATGCACGTTGGGGCCGCTTGGAGGAGACCTTCGGTGAAGACCCCTACCTTTGCGGTGTGATGGGTATCGGCTACGTGAAGGGTCTGCAAGGGGCAAAACAGTCGCCGCTCGCAACCCTGAAACACTTTGTCGGCCACTCGTTCAGTGAAGGCGCACGCAACCATGCACCGGTCCATTGTGGAATGCGGGAGATCCGCAATACCTTCGCCCTTCCTTTTGAAATGGTTGTGCGCAATGCCCATCCCGGTGCCGTCATGCCCGCCTACCACGACATCGATGGTATCCCCTGTACCAGCAACCACAGCTTGGTCACCGACCTTTTGAAGAAGCAGTGGGGTTTTGACGGCCTGATAGTGGCCGATTATGAAGCAATTGTGCAGCTGGTCAATGACCATCAAGTAGCAAACGACATGGCCGAAGCCGCCGCATTGGCGTTCAATGCCGGCATGGATATCGAGCTTCCAGGATTCACTGTATTCAAGGAAGGACTCATCGAGGCTCTGTATCGTGGCTTGGTGACCGATGAAGCCCTGGACCAGTCGGTTCTCAAGATACTGCAAGAGAAGCTGCGCCTGGGCTTGTTTGAGAATCCCTATATCCGTGAGGAAGCGATAGACCTAGGATCGGAAAAGAACCACATCCTTGCCAGGGAAGTGGCTGAGAAGTCGCTGGTTCTTCTTAAGAATGATGGTACGTTGCCCTTGAAAAAAGGGTTGAAGGTTGCACTCATCGGTGCATTGGCCGACCATCCCTATGCAATGTTCGGCGGGTATGCGCCGCCGGTGCACCTGCAAGGTTCCCATGGACCTGAGGAGACGGTTCCTGTGTTGGCTAAGACCATAAAGACAGCCTTGCAGGACGTACTTGGAAACGAACAGGTACTTTTTGAGCCCGGGTGTATGCTGTATGAGAGCAACGTTGAACGCGCAGTATTTTTCCCCGGCGATGTCCAGGAAGGGCAGGGGACGCAGGTTCATGAACTGAGCAGCGATGTCAGCAGGATTAAACTGGCCTGTGAGGCAAGCCGCAAGGCCGATGTTACCGTTCTTGTAGTCGGCGATCTGGCTGGTTTGTTTGGCCAAGGAACAGTGGGTGAGGGCTCTGATGCCGCAAGTTTCACTCTTCCAGGGGTGCAGGAACAGTTGATGCAAGAGGTTCTGCAAACGGGAAAACCCGTAGTGGTCGTCCTTGTCAGCGGAAGACCCTATACCATTGACAAAGCGGTGACCGATGCACGTGCCATTCTCTGCACCTGGCTTCCTGGAGAGGGAGGGGGTGAGGCGATAGCCAGAACGTTGGTCGGTTTGAATAATCCCAGCGGAAAAACACCGCTTTCCTTCCCCAAATCGGTAGGCTCGATGCCGTATTTCTACAACCATACCAAGAAGGCTGGAGGCCTACCTGTCCAAAAGCAGTTTGGAACGCTGTATCCCTTCGGACACGGACTGTCCTATACCAGCTTTACTTGGTCGGACTTTCAGGTTGAACAAAGCCAGATTACCAATACTGGTGAATTCAAGATGAGTCTGCAGGTGCAGAACAGCGGCACTGTTGCAGGTGATGAAGTGGTTGAGCTTTACATCCACGACAAGGTTGCTTCACTCGTCCGTCCGGTAAAGGAACTGAAGGCGTTTGCACGAGTGAGTCTCAAACCGGGGGAGAAGAAGAAAGTGGTGTTCTCCCTGCCTGCAGAATTGTTCTCGTTTATCGGAGAGCGGATGGAACGAGTGCTTGAAAGCGGGAGCTATGAACTCTTTGTTGGTAAAAGTTGTGACGATATTGTGTTTACGAGCGAGCTCTCAATTCTTGGGGAGGACAAAGTGCTTTCCAATTCCTGGCACTGTCTTTCCTCTTCCTCGATAGTTTCTCTGTCCTGATTCTCCTTTTTGTTTCCTGTATTTACCTCCACGTTTGGCAACTTGTCTGATAGGTCACGCGATCAGGCAGGTTGCCTCTTTTCTTGGGTGGTCGACAACCTTGCATTTTAGAATGGGTGGACTATGATAGGAGGTGGGTATTGGAGGAGCCGACTACAATGATACGAAAAGCACACTTTGCAGGGTCTTGGTATCCCGCTGATAAACAGACGCTCAGGGCTTTGATCAACGAATCGATTGAGGTTGTCCTCAAGAATACCACCTATCAACACTGTCCCTATCGATTTGCCGTTCTTCCCCATGCAGGACTTTTCTACTCCAAGGCAGGCATCGCCCCATTTTTCGCTGCCGACCTTTCCAACGTACAGCGTCTGGTTGTCCTTGCCCCGAGCCACTATGCAAACCTAAGCCAGGATGCTTTGGTCAGCGCCCCTCTGGATGGCATTGAGACACCGCTGGGAATGCTCGAGAGCCAGAATCTTAGTAGTGCCCAAGCCAAGTATTTCTCGGCAATCCAGAGTGAACACGCCTTGGAGATGGTCCTCCCCTATATTGCCAGTCTTTCTCGGCCGCCTACGGTCACCTTGGCCTTGGTCAGCCACTTCTCCCAGCCGCAAGCGGTGAAGACCATCGCAGATGCACTGGTTGCCGAACTGGGAGAGCAAGAGATACAAGCTGGCAGGACTGCCCTTATTGCCAGTAGTGATTTCACCCATTATGGACCGCGCTTCGGCTATACCCCCTACCAAAGCGGGGCTCCCTTGAAGGTCAGGGAAGATGACCTGGCCCTTTCCCACCTGCTCTGCGAAGGACGGATCGAAGAGGCTTTTGCCTTTTGCTCTTCAAAAAGAAGCACCGTATGCGGTTATGCTCCCGCTATGGTGGTCAGCTATATCGCACATCACAACCAGAGCCGGGGGTGGGTTGCCGATTACTACACATCCTTGGATATAAGTTCTTCGCCGGATGCCAATTTTGTCGCCTATTCGACGATTTTGTGGAGGTGATGCATGGAAAGCATGGTGCAGAAAACACTGCTTGAACTCGCTCGCGAGGCAATCCAAAGTGCATTACTGAGTGAGGCGACACCGCTTGCCGATAGGCTGAAGGACGAAAACCGAACACCCTATACGCTTGAAATGGGTTTGTTTGTGACCCTGAAGACAAAAGGTGGGGCATTGAGGGGATGCATCGGCAATTTATGGGGTAGAGGCCCTCTCTATCAGGAAGTGCCTTCCCTGGCTCTCCAGGCTGCATTCAGTGATCCCCGCTTCCATCCGGTTGCCAAGGATGAGCTTGCTTCGCTGTGTATTGAGATCTCGCTACTGAGCAGCATGCAAAGTATTGATGATTGGTCTGCCATCCGCCTTGGAAGGGACGGGGTGCTGTTGACTCACGGTTATCACCGTTCCGTGTTCCTTCCGCAAGTGGCGACCGAACAGGGGTGGGATTTGCCGACCCTCTTGAGCAACCTCTCCACCAAGGCAGGTCTCTGGCCGAATGCCTATCAGGATGCAGCGTGCCACTTTGAGGTATTCCAGGCGGAGGTGTTCGGTGAGCCTACGTTGTGACTTTTGCTATCATCGATGTTCCCTTATAGAAGGACAGAGCGGCATCTGTTCGGTCAGGGCGGTAGAGGGGGGCAGGTTGGTTACCAAAGGGTATGGCCAGCTTGTCGCCTTAGCCGTGGACCCGGTTGAGAAGAAACCGCTGTATCACTTCCTTCCCGGCAGCAAGACCCTGTCACTGGCGATGTTTGGGTGCAACCTTGGCTGCGAGTTCTGTCAGAATTATACCATCAGTCAGCATGAGTACGTGCAGAGCCAACAGGCCGAGACCTTTGAAGCCTCGGACTTGGTCGGTCTTGCCTTGGAACGCAAATGCCCCTCGATCAGCTTCACCTATAGCGAACCGTTGGTATGGCAGGACTATATGATCGAGGTTGCAAAGCTGGCAAAACAGAAAGGTCTTGCCACCATTATGGTGACCAATGGAACCTTCAGCGAGCAAGCCCTGGCAAGGATATCTGCTCATATCGATGCCTACAACATCGACCTCAAAGGTGATGAAGCTTTTTACCGTCGACTCTGCAAAGGCAGCGCCAAGCCTGTTTTGGATGCGATCGAGTACCTTGTAGCCAAGTTTTTGCACGTGGAAGTTACCACCATGGTTATGCAAGGGCAGCATGACAAGGCTCAGATGCTCGGGCTGTCCGATCAGCTTGCCAAGCGCAAGGTGCAGGTCTGGCACCTGAGTCGCTACTTCCCCCGATACCTGTGTACCGACAGTGCAACAAGCGAATCCTATCTTGCGGGGATGGTTTCGATGCTCTCTTGTTCGGGGATTCCTTATGTGTATGCCGGCAATTCCGAACAGAAACAGGCCACCTATTGCCCACAGTGTCATACCCTGCTGGTATCGGACAGACGCTATAGCCCAATTCATTGTGACAAGGCCTTGCTCGCAGGCAAATGCAGTACGTGCGGTCATGCAATCTACGGTCGTTGGCCATCCTGACATACACAACCATTTTCTGCTACACTCGACTTTTCGAGGAGTGAGTGGTGGTTAAACTGAGTAATGTTACTGTGGCCTATGGGGATCGTTTCATCCTCAAGGATGCAGATTTTCTGATAAAAAGCGGAGATAGAATCGGGCTTGTAGGCCCCAACGGTGCGGGGAAAACGACGCTTTTGCGCGTGTTGGCTTCAGAGGAGCATGCCGATAGCGGCCAAGTGCTCATCGACAGCGGGACCGTCATCGGATATTTCAGCCAGAATGTGGGCGAAATGCAAGGTCGTAGCGCTCTCATGGAGGTTATTGCCGGTTCGGGCTCGGTCTATGAGATCGGGTTGGAACTTGAAGCTTTGGAGCATCGCATGGCTGATACCAGCCAAGTTTTCAGCGATGCTGACATGGATCGCTATGGTCACTTGCAGACTGAATTCCTGGCTCGCGACGGGTATGATTTGACCCAACGCAGTGAAGAGATTCTCACCGGGTTGGGCATAGGGCCCGACCGCTTTCATGAACCGGTTGAGCATTTCAGCGGTGGTTGGAAAATGCGTATCGCCTTGGCAAAGATTCTTGCCCTGAATCCCGATGTGCTCTTGATGGACGAACCCACCAACCACTTGGATTTGGAGTCAATCATCTATCTCGAGTCTTGGCTTTCCAGCTTCAAGGGCGATGTGGTGATGACCAGTCACGACCGCCAATTCATGACCCGTATCTGCTTTCGTACTGTTGAAGTGGCAAACGGCCAGGTGACCAGTTACAGTGGCGACTATGATTTCTACATCCGAGAACGGGAGATACGGCGGCAGCAGTTGATCGCTACCTTCAACCGGCAGCAGGCAAGGTTTGCCAAGGATGAGGAGTTCATCGCAAAGTTTGCCGCCCGTGCCAGTCATGCATCCTTGGTGCAGTCGCGCATCAAGGCACTGGAGAAGATCGAGCGGATCACCCTTCCCCCTGAATCGAAAATCATGCAAGTTCAATTCACCCCCTGTACACGAAGTGGAGATCAGGTGGTGGTCATGAAAGATTTGACCAAGCGCTGGCCCATGGCACAGGGTGGTCAGCATACTGTGTTTGAGAATATCAGCGCAACAGTCATGCGTGGCAACAAGATTGCACTGACCGGCATAAACGGGGCGGGAAAGTCGACCCTGTTGAAAGTCATCGTCGGACTCACCCAGCCCACAAGCGGAGAGGCAAGCCTGGGAGCGAGTGTGAATCTGGGGTACTTCAGTCAATACTCATCCGATGTCCTGGATCCAAATAAGACTATCTTTGAGGAAGTTTCCGAACGCGTTCCGATGTCCACCATTCCCATCATCCGTTCGATGCTTGGATCGTTTCTCTTCAGCGGCGATGATGTCGACAAAAAGATCGGGAATCTCAGCGGTGGTGAGAAGAGCAGGGTGATGCTTGCCTGCATGCTCGCCCTTCCGGTCAATTTCCTGGTGCTGGACGAGCCGACCAACCATTTGGACATCCAAAGCCGTGAGGTCCTGCTGGATGCGCTTTCACGTTTTGAAGGAACACTGATGATCGTCAGCCATGACCGATACTTTCTCAAGCACCTTGCCAATCGTGTGTTCGAATTGGACAAAGCGGTGCTCAATATCTATGAAGGTGATTATGCCTACTATCTGCACAAGTCGGGCAGGGAGTAGAGAAGGAGGATAGTGTGGAACAAGACTATGTAAACAAAGCGATGGAGCTTCGCAGCAAGGGGTACAACTGCGCCCAGTCGGTGGCCTGCGTATTTGCCGATGAGGTGGGGATGAGTGAACAGACGCTCTTTTCCCTGATGGAAGGATTCGGCGGGGGGATGGGTGCTCACCAGGGGACGTGCGGGGCGGTAAGCGGTGCTGTTGCCATCGTCAGCATGGTGACCAGCAAAGGCAGTGTTCAAGGTGGGACGAAAAGCCTTACTTACGCACGAACGGCGGCCATTGTTTCCGAGTTTTTTCAGAAGAACGGTAGTTCAGTATGCAAGGAAATCCTGGGTGACGAAACCGGTGTCGTGTTGCGTTCTTGTGATGGATGTGTAGAAGATTCTGTACGTATGGTGCATAAATTGTTGCAAAAAGTGAAGGAAGCGGATAGATAAAAGCTTTAGTACAACATACTTGGCAATTTGGTGCAGATTTTGTTGCATATGTACTTGCATAAGTATGCATATTTGGCTATCGTACGCCTATGCAGACAGTCCAACAACGTGTTGCCATCCTCCTCGGAAGTGAGAACGACCTAAGCCTGGTACAGGCGGCGATCAGCACTCTAAAAGAACTGGATATTCCCCATTCTGTACGAATCCTTTCAGCACACCGCCTTGGTGATGAAGCCTGCCGGTTTGCCAGCAATGCACGATCCGAAGGGTTCGGGGTCCTCATAGCGGCTGCAGGAAAAGCAGCCCACCTTGCAGGCACCCTGGCAAGCAGAACCCTTCTGCCGGTAATCGGACTTCCCCTGTCCACCTCCCTTGGAGGCCTCGATGCCTTGTTTTCAACAGTCCAAATGCCCAGTGGGTATCCGGTGGCCACGGTAGCCATAGATGGGGCCGCCAATGCGGCCTTGCTTGCGGCCCAAATACTGGCCTTGTCCGACTGTGACCTGCTTACGCGGCTCGAAGCGAGAAGAAAGGCAGGCCAAGAGGCTGTGCGCGAAGCCGATAGTCGAATTGCGAAGAGCTTTATGTAGATAAGGCTCTTTTTTTATTGCAACAGGGGGAAGCGATGCAAAAGCTAGCCATGCTCTATGAAGGAAAAGCGAAACGGGTGTATGAAACTGACCAGAAGGGTGTCTATATTGTTTCATACAAAGATGATGCTACAGCGTTCAACGGTAAGAAAAAAGGCTCGATCCTGGGCAAGGGAGCGATCAACAACCAAGTTACCAATCATCTGATGCAGCTGCTTTCCAAGGAAGGGATTCCCACCCACTTTGTGGCTCAGCTTTCCGAGACGGAGACGGCGGTCAAGGCTGTGCGAATCGTACCACTGGAGGTTATTGTTCGCAGCATCGCTGCAGGCTCACTGTCCGAGCGGTTGGGCCTTAAAGAGGGAACCAAGCTGGCAAGCACCGTCATAGAATTCTGCTACAAGCGTGATGACCTGAACGACCCGTTGGTAAACAACAGCCATATCAAGGCCCTCGGCCTTGCCACTGAGCAGCAGCTTGAGCTCATCACCAAGTACAGCCTCAAAATCAATGACATACTCTCGGCCTACCTGGTGGAAGTCGGCATAGCCCTGATTGATTTCAAGCTGGAGTTTGGTATCACATCTGAGGGAGAGCTGGTACTCGCCGACGAGATCAGCAGTGATACCTGCCGTTTCTGGGATATCAAGACCGGAAAAAAACTGGATAAGGATCGGTTCCGCCGAGACCTCGGGGATGTGGAAGAGGCGTATGACGAAGTGGTGCAGCGTCTTTTGGGGAGAGCCTGATCATGGCTGCCATCAAGGAGGCCTGCGGCTTGTTCGGCATCAGTTCAGCACACAAGGAACCGATAGGCTTTGCCTGCCATTATGGCCTGTATGCCCTGCAACATCGCGGTCAGGAGGGGTGCGGTATTGCCCTGAATACCGAGGGAGAGCTCTCGGTGCACAAGGACTTGGGTCTGGTCAACGAGGTGTTTCCCCGAGCCTTGAGCGTTGACGAGGAACACACCCGGATGGCGATCGCCCATACGCGGTACGGAACGAGTGGCGAACGCTCACGTGAGAATGTACAGCCTTTGCTGTTCCGCCATCATATGGGCAGTATGGCAATTGCTCACAATGGCAACTTGACCAACGATGCGGCCCTTCGCTGTCGATTCGAAAAAGAAGGGTGTTTGTTTCATACCACCAGTGATACCGAGGTGATTGCCTATCTGATCTGCAAGCATCGTCTGGCAACAGGCGATATCCATAAGGCGATCGAACTGGCGATGGATGAGCTTGAAGGAGCCTATTCGCTCTTGATTATGACTTCATCCCTTTTGATCGCTGTACGTGATCCAAACGGTTTTCGGCCGTTGTGTCTGGGAAAGCTGGACGATGGCTACGTGTTTGCCAGTGAAAGCTGTGCCTTGGATGCGGTAGGGGCGGTTTTTGTCCGTGACCTTCAGCCTGGTGAACTATGTATTGTCGATAAGGCTGACCAGAGTTTGACCAGTTCCCTTGTGCATTGCAATGCGATAAAGAGTAGCCTATGCGTCTTTGAGTTGATTTACTTTGCACGGCCCGACAGCGTCATCGACACCATCAGCGTCCATCAGGCACGCATCAGAAGCGGCTCGTTTTTGGCCCTTGAACACCCCTGCCAAGCCGATGTGGTCATCGGGGTTCCCGATAGCGGCATCGATGCTGCTATCGGCTACTCCCGGCAGTCGGGTATTCCCTACGGTATCGGCTTCATCAAGAACAAGTACATCGGAAGGACCTTCATCCAACCCAAGGCCGGGGATAGGGAGAGCGGGGTGCGCATCAAGCTCAACCCGATTGCCTCCACGGTTCGCGGTAAGCGCGTGGTGCTTATCGACGACTCCATCGTCAGGGGGACTACCAGTAAGCGAATCGTCCGCCTGCTCAGGGAGGCGGGAGCCAAAGAGGTGCATCTGCGCTCATCTGCTCCTCCCTTTCTCCATCCCTGTTACTATGGGACGGATATCGATTCGCGCAAGGACCTGTTTGCCTGCAAGTATGACCATCAGCAAATGATGGACATACTGGATGTCGATTCACTGGGCTTTTTGCTACCCGAGCAGGTTGTCAAACTCAGCGACCATCAGGGCATCGGATTTTGCAGCGCCTGTTTCACCGGCGTCTATCCTACTGCAGTACCCAAAGGAGCGAGCAATGCATAATGAGAGTTTCAGCAATCGGTATGAACAGGCTGGTGTGGATATCAGGCGCGGCTATGAAGCGGTCGAGTTGATGAAAAAACATGTAGCCTCCACCTTCACCAAGGGTGTCCTCTCCGATTTGGGCGGCTTCGGCGGTTTGTTCGAGCTCGATTTGAGCCAGACTCCCCATCCCGTACTGGTTTGCGGTACCGATGGGGTGGGCACCAAGCTCAAGCTTGCCTTCGCCCTCGACAAACATGACACCATCGGTATCGATTGTGTGGCGATGAGCGTCAACGATGTCATCTGCTGCGGGGCAAAGCCACAGGTATTCCTGGATTACATCGCCTTGGGCCGGCTTGAGCCGACCAAGGTGGAGCAGATTGTCAAAGGTGTTGCCCAAGGGTGCAAACAGGCGGACTGCGCCCTCATCGGAGGAGAGACCGCCGAAATGCCCGGCCTGTATCAGCAAGGTGAATATGATCTGGCAGGCTTTTGTACCGCGGTGGTGGAGAAGACCAAAATCTTCAACAATGCAAGTATCGTCGAAGGGGACGTTTTGGTTGCACTGCCCTCCAGCGGGTTGCATTCCAACGGCTTCTCCTTGGTACGTCAGATTTTCAATCTGGATGCCAACCCTGAGAACCTGTCGATATTCTACCCGGAACTAGGGAAAACCTTGGGCGATGAGTTGCTCACTCCCACCCGCATCTATGTCAAGGATGTGCTCTCTCTTGCTCGAAGCATCACCATCAAGGGGGCCTCGCATATCACCGGGGGAGGGTTCTTTGAGAATATACCCCGTGCCCTTCCTGCCGGCCTTGGGGCCAGGATACGCAAAAACGATGTGCGGGTCCTCCCCGTATTCTCCCTGTTGCAACGCCAAGGCGCAGTCGATGAACGGGACATGTTCAACACCTTCAACATGGGGGTCGGCATGGTCCTTATTGTGAATAAGGAAGAGGCATTGCAAGCCCTGGGCATGGTGGATGGCTCGTATATACTGGGTGAGGTCGTGGCAAGCGACAAGGAATTGGAGCTTTTATGATTCGTATTGCAGTGCTGGTCAGCGGTGGGGGAACCAATCTGCAAGCCCTTCTGGACGCCCAAGAAAAAAACGAACTTTCGTGTGGGAGCATCGTCCTGGTGGTAAGCGACCGTCAGGCCTCGGCCTTGAAGCGGGTGGAGAATAGGGGGGTGAGTGCTGTCCTGTTGGATAGGTCGGCCTTGGGAAAGAAGGCGTTTGAAACACAGTTGCTCGCCTTGCTTGTGCAGAAAAATATTGACCTGGTCGTGTTGGCCGGCTTTTTAACCATCCTTTCCAGTGAGGTGATCGCCCGCTATCCAAAGCGAATCATCAACATCCATCCCTCCCTGATACCCAGCTTTTGCGGAAAAGGGTATTATGGGTTGCGTGTCCATCAGGCAGCCCTCGAGCGTGGGGTGAAGATAAGCGGAGCTACGGTGCACCTTGTCGATGAGGTTGCCGATGGCGGTCCGATTCTCGCCCAGCAAGCGATTGATGTCCTGGACGATGACACTCCAGATTCTCTGGGACAACGAATTTTAGAGCAGGTGGAGTGGAAGCTGCTTCCAAAGACAGTAGCCTCCTACTGCCGATGTATGGAGAAAAGCATGGATTTAGAGCAAAGGCTGTCATCGATTCGGTACCCGGGCAGAGGCATTGTGTGCGGCTTGAATGAACAAGGCAATGCCATAATCGCCTATTTCATCACAGCCCGCAGCCTTCACAGCAAGAATCGTTGTCTGGTGGTCGAAGGCGAGACTGTACGCACCAAAGCTTTGGATGAAAGCTTGCTCGTCGATCCTTCGCTGATCATCTATCGGGCGATGGACAGGCAAGGCAGTGCTGTCGTTGTGGCCAACGGCGACCAGAGTGATACAATTCTCGAAGGTTTAGGGAGGGGAATCACCATGCAGGCATCGCTTGCAAGCCGCACCTTTGAACCGGATGAGCCCAACTTCACCCCCCGCATCAGCGCTCTCTTCCATCTTGGTACCGACCCTTCGTATACGCTCTCCATTCTCAGAAGGGCTGGCGATGGCAGTTGCGACCGCTCCTACTACTCACATTCTGCTTGCAGCAAGGGGCAAGCGCACCTGATACATACCTATGAAGGGGATGGCAATCCACTTCCCAGCTTTCAGGGGGAACCCCCACTTGTACGCATCAAGGGTAATGCCGGGGAGTTTGCAGACCATCTGTGGTCCCTGTTGGACAAGGAATACCGGGTCTGTGTATGCGTCAAGGAAATCGATTTGACAAGCAATGCAACAAATCTTGTGATCAGGCAAGGAGCGAGTAATGGACTGTATTGAACTGAAGTATGGCTGTAATCCCAACCAGCAGATGGCAAGCATCTCTATGCATGAGGGCAAGCTTCCTTTGACTGTGCTCAATGGCAAGGTGGGGTACATCAATTTACTCGATGCCCTCAACGGCTGGCAGTTGGTCAATTCCCTTTCGAAGGCAACCGGCCTTGCAAGCGCCGCTTCCTTCAAACATGTCAGTCCCGCCGGAGCGGCGGTAGGTCTTCCCCTCAACGAGGGAGAACGGCTCATGTATTTCATCTCAGAGAAGACCACTCTCAGCGAGCTTGCCACCGCCTATGTGAGGGCGCGTGGAGCCGACCGTATGTCAAGCTTCGGGGATTTTATCAGCCTCAGTGGTGAATGCGACCTGTCTACCGCCCAGATTATCAAAAGCGAGGTCTCCGACGGTGTCATCGCTCCTTCCTACAGCAAGGAAGCCCTGGAGGTGTTGAAGAAGAAGAAAGGCGGTTCCTACACCATCCTGCAAATAGATCCGGCGTATGAGCCTCCGCTGTTGGAAGAACGCTCTGTGTTCGGCATCACCTTCAAGCAGATGCGAAACACGCAGGTGCTTGATAGGTCGGTCCTCACGCCGATTGTCACAATCAATACAACACTCAGTGCAGAGGCCCAGCTGGATTTGCTGGTTGCTCTCAATACGCTGAAGTATACACAATCGAACTCGGTTTGCTATGCAAAACGCGGTCAGACGATCGGGGTGGGGGCCGGTCAGCAGTCCAGGATTCACTGCACGCGCCTTGCCGGTGATAAGGCTGATCTGTGGCACCTCAGACAGAGTGAATCCGTACTTTCTCTTCCCTTTCTGCCGCAGCTGAGCCGCAATGACAAGGATAACGCTGTTGAGTTGTTCCTTCGTTCAGAGATGCAGCAATGCCAGCGATTTTTGAGCAGGGAAGTACAACCTCTGCATGAGGATGTAAAGCGGGCTTTTCTTTCTGAAGTGCACAACGTAAGTCTTGCAAGCGATGCCTTCTTCCCGTTCAGGGACAATATCGATCGTGCTTTCCAAAGCGGTGTCTCCTACATCGTGCAAAGTGGAGGGTCTCTCAGGGACGACGAGGTAATCCAAGCGTGCGATGCGTACGGCATGGTTATGATCACCAACGGCATTCGCCTCTTCCACCACTGATATGCGCATCCTCATCATCGGGGGCGGCGGTCGTGAACACGCATTGGCAAAGGCTCTCAAGAGATCGAAGCAAGCGATTGAGTTGTTTGCAATCGGCAG
>Ga0172378_10003384_pt1 | contig 15013 bp, 15 predicted proteins | sample GrowelOW332metaG_FD_119755 | JGI IMG/M metagenome (GOLD analysis project Ga0172378, IMG submission 119755) | Groundwater microbial communities from an aquifer near a municipal landfill in Southern Ontario, Canada - Pumphouse #3_1 metaG | ecosystem: Environmental > Aquatic > Deep subsurface >... | reverse complement strand
GTAATGATTGGAGCATCGTCTTTAAAATATATATCAGAAGAATCAGAATTAAATCTTTGAGATAATGGAATGACATTTCCAGCTTGGTCACGAGTGATCGGATCTGCAGATTTAATTTGGGATGATGAAAATACCAGTAACTCATCTAGACTACCGTCTTCACGGGTAATAATGATCCCATCATGATTCTTTGACTTTGCTTGATCTGAAAGAAATGGGTCGGTCATTCCATCAGCTTGATATGTCATGGGGTGACTCATTTTTATAAATACTCCATAAGTCTTGCCCATAACAGTTTTGTCAAGTCCTCTTCGATAAGTTAACCATCTATTTGAATATTCATTTAGTTCTTTATATTTTTCGCTTGTAGTACCTAGATCTATACTCATATTCATTGGAGTGGTACCAAATTCATGAGCTTTATCCTCAAATTCCTTATATAGACGTTCCTCTTCTTGGTCGGCCAATTTTACCGCATCAATTCTATAACTATTTGCCTGCCATTCTGACGGAGTAAAATATATACCTTTTCCCCAATCACTTCTTTGTACAGAGCCAGCCTTTTCTGGATCGAAAACTCTAATGTCTTGTATGCCGCTACCATGGTATACTGGACCAATTGTGTAGCCAGATGCTTTGGCCGCTTCATTAACCATTCTTTGGCAAGTTTCTAAGTCTCCAGCTTCTACGACTTTTAAATACTCTTCATCGGATGATGCAGTTTTAATCATAATATCAAAACTAGAAGCGGTAATGCTAGGTTCTTCCATGTTCACAACAACTAACGCAGGGAATGTTTTAGCCCCAAGTACAAAGAGAGCGTCAGATCTATGACTCCCTTCCAATATATATGGCCCCTCATTTTCAACTACGATAATTAATGGAGAAATTGTATTAGAATTTTTGATAGCCTGAACAAGAGCCTTAATACAATCATTTTCTCGTGCAGAATACGATTTGCCAGTTAAATAGAAATCAGACATTGGAACATCCCGTATACCAGGAAGCACTTCATATTCATCTACAGAAGCGGAAATAGAACTTATATTAGGGACTTCATCTAATATGATTCTGCCATCTGATGTATCACCAGCTATGGGGTAACGTGTGTCTGTTTTGTTATATAATTGGTAAGAACTATTCATACTCATATTATTCAACAGACAGGATGATGAATCCTAGATAATTGTTCTCTATTTCTTTGCAATCCATACTGTATCATAACGTTTAGATGGGTTTTTACGCAAATATTCCACAGATGGCAATATAAATTTAGTCTGGCAGATATCATTGCCAGTTAATTCTTGCATTATGTCATGACACGAATCTCCAACCGGATTTTTCCCCCAATTACTTGCAAATATTATCATTTTACCCCCACTTTTTAACAATGAAAAAGACTGTTTCAATATAGGCTTTAACCATCCATCGACCCATTGGTTATATTTTGAAAATTTTACATAGCATTGTGTATTTTTTTTTGAATATCTTTCTTTGTCAAAATATGGAGGACTAGTCAAAATTAAATCGACTTTCTCGTCCAATTTTGGCAATACATTTTCCGCTGTATTACAATACAAGGACATATTAAAATCGATATTAGATAGACTAGCATGTTTTTCTATAATTTCATAAAGTTTCCTAGTCGAATTAATGTTTAAATCTAATGGGTCTATGCCAATGTATTTTGAAACCTTTCTAGAAGCATATGATCCAATAAGCCTTCCTCCAAATCCAGATGAGAAATCAAGAACTTTTAACTGGTCTTGATTTTTAAATTCATTTTCGATAATAAATTTAGCCCATGCTGGAGGAAAAAACGTTACAGACCTGTTATTTTTGTAAGTTTTAAGTCCGTGGCGAACTGCAGAAATACTTGTTTTTTTTGCGTATTTTAATGTACGTTCAATACAATCTCGAAGCATTGTATCATCCATAAATATCTCTCTCTGAGACAAAGAACCTATAGAGGCCATATCCAATGTGTGTGGAAAAAATGACGAACATAAATTCATACCTGTACGACAATAATTAAAACCATCATCACATAAAAATTTATTTAAATCTAATGCAGTAATATGATCTATTATTCCAATCCCATGCTGAATATCAATTTTTTTAGGTTCAATACCAGTTTGTCTTATCTCAGAGAATAATTTTTCAACCGTTTCGTAATCCTTCCGATTTAACTCGTATGCCTTAAATGTTCCATCACTTTTCCGTGTGATTCGACTGTTTTTGCCATTTAGCTGAGCCTCGGATGTACTCCTTGTTGGTATATCAAACATCATCATTCGTTTCCGAACAAGAGAAACGCTGACCCCCATAGCCCTAGCTATTTGTGGTTGTGTCATTTTTTGAACGCAATACATGTCTTCAAGAGCAAGCTTGTCAACGTTGTTAGATTCAGCCCGTAGTGTTTTATTTCCTGCCAATTTATATGTCATGCTGGGAATAATATGTGGTTTTACTACTTGAGTGAACAAATCAAAACTAATATCCGAAACACATAGTACAAATTGTATGCCGCTGGCTCTAGAAATTGGTTTGACCTCAGTTTCTATACCAAAATTGTTATAAATAATTTGTTTTAGTTTGTACAAATCGTTTTGAGAAAAACCATTTGTAGCAAAAATATATTGAGATCTACTTTTATTTACATAGCTCAGACATCCATCGTCCATATACCAAACAGACAAAGCTAATGCATTAATCGTCTCAAATATTGAAGTCACGATCTTTATGGGTAAATAGATTTTATCTTTTAATTCTCGCAAATCGAACCTTGTTTCTGAATTCATCGAATATGCTTTGTATTTACCATGTTGAAGGCTCTCTTTAATTTCTGATTTAATTATTGAATCTAGCTCTTTTTTGAGCCAAAGAATATAATCATGTTGTTTTGCACAATGCGAAATAGATAAATAAGCTCGTGGCCCAGAATTTTTCAAACAACCATCACCAAGTATCGTTCCGATAATAATTGACATCTGCCGTGGTGTCAAATCCTCCATTGGTTCTCTTTTTAAAAACTCACGTTGTCTTGCATTAATTCCTCGTATTCCGAGAGACCTTCGCAGTCTAGATATGTTCCAGTATTTACAGTTGTAAATTTCTGCGATTTCAGCATCAGTTTTATTTTGTGAAACATATAGGTCGGATAGTTGTTCTTTTGTGATTTGAATTGTCATTTTGTGTTTTCTGTTGAGTTGTAATGGTTCGTCTTATTATACAACTTTTTCTGGAGCCACAAATACAAAACCTTCAAATAATAAAATAAATTTCTAAAATAACAAAAAACCCCTGAAAAAACGCATTAAGCTCCACTATGGTACATGTAACGGAACCAGCGAGAACGGCCCCCCGGCATTGTATATTCGGGTGTAACTTGGATGCTAATAGCTGGAAGAGCTTTCTTGATATCTTTTCTAATTTCAACCCACGTAGTATTATAATCAGAATACAACGTTTTGCAATTATCAATAAATCTCTGAGCGTCTTCTGGTTTTTCTCCAAAAATAATTGCTTTTTCTTGAAATGTAAATCCAAAAATTATCCTTCTAAGAGCCTGCATTGCCGCATAGAGCACAACCCCTGCTCTCCAATTAAATGGCAGACTGGCTAAATTAGCATAAGCTTGCGTGGCTGGAGGGGTGGCATTCATCATCCACATCCCCTCATTAAGCATACTAATTAGCTCTTCATCGCTAAAATAAGAAAAATGATAATGTGCATAGAACGTGTCTTCTGGATCTATTGCCCTGTGAACCATTGCCGTTCCGTTAAAATCTGGTGTCCATTTGTCAGAAATTTTGTTGTTGATTCTGAGTAGAGTTGGTTGGTCTTTTCTCCAGTTTTTATAAGCAAAATTAAGTTTGTGTTTGCCAACTTTTATACCCTGTTCCCAATAAACAGGTATATCGCAAATTTCGGCTACCAAGTTAGATTTTAAAGCATTAACTAAAGTTATCGCCACTTTACCCGTGGTTGTCACTATAGGACTGGTATCAAAATTTAAATAAGCGTCCCCATTATGAACTTCAAATGTAAACGTTTTCTTTTCCATTGCTCCTTGGGGGTCGATTTGAAAATACCAAATATCAAAATAATCCCCCAATTCAACATCAGTTGGAACAAACCAGTCTATGTACCACAATCCAGTATACATTCTTACTGCGTAGAATGGCCCGTGGCCTGTTATAGGGTCATCTCCTGACGAAGACGTAGATGACGACTTGGCATCGGTTATAGAGCTATCAGAGCTTGATGACGTAGATTCTTGAAGGTAGTCATTTGTAACTATTCTAACCTGTGGTTGGGCTGTAGGATCTCGAAGAATACCGTCTTTTGTGAATGTACAAAAAAGGCGGACAAAATCTCCTCTCATAGCTGTTTCTCTACTTTGAAATGGTTGGGTTAATGGCATTTAAATTTTACCTTTCGTTATCTTTTTTGGCAATTTCTTCAATTTCGCTATAAATTTCTCCAATTAAATTGTGAAGTGTTTCTAACTTTTCTGAAACCTTTGAGAATTTAGGATCTTTGCAAATTGCAATCATCCATTTTGCAAGCTTATCGCCTTCTTGGCCAGATGTGTAATTGACAAAAGCATCACAAAAAGCTCCAAGTCCATCAGAAAGCAGTGCATCATCAATTGTTTCATTCTCGTCAGACTTATCAGCCCCTGACTTAGATGCAAATTCAAACCAATTTAAATCTTGGCGTTGAGCCTTTTGGATTGAGGCTCTAACCATACGATTTTTTACAAATATTTCTTTGGCTTCCATCGTAGCTTTTGCTTTCATTGCTCCTTTGACTTGATACCACATATAGTCGCTTATTCCTTGTGGTTTTTCAACCTTGGCTGTGATTCTATTTCCATTTGCTTTTGCAGTCCATTCAATAGTATAATTAACCCCAGCTATGTTCTTATTCATAGTCCCAGATGTAGATTGAATATATTGTGCCTGTACGGTCTTGTTAGCTCGATAGGCTTTTTCTGTTTTATTAGTAATTGGGGTAATAATTTTCATGTTTTATTTGGGTTTTTAGATTTATTTAGAGACCAAAGAGTATCCTTTTATCCTAGATGCTTCATAATCTATTGAAAAATCATCATTTAGAACTAAATCCATTTGACTAAGTGTAATAATCTCTCCAGCCTCTAGTTCTACTGGGATTTTAGATGGATCAAAACGCAGTACTTTTGAAAATTCCTCGTCATCTCGATCTTGATAAGAATTTGTAATAATCAAGTCCATTGATATGTCATCTGGAATTACGCTAATCATAGCCCCTTTAATTCCCCAGCTTCTAGACTCTAAATCAATTTTAAACTTAACGGTTACACGACTACAATCTGTAACCTCTACATATTTATCATTGTATCCCGTTGGATTCATGGAACGTGGCAATTTACAATCTGGTTTGATAGTTGTTGCGTAATCTCCATTTGTATTTTGCGAAATAATTTGACGGGGTTTTATTTGTTCTATAATTTTCATTGGTTTCTTTATATAAATTTTCTAGTTACGCAAAATGCATTTCTTAGTTGTTCGGAATCCATATTGTCTAAACAATAATAAGTATATTCATTAATATTTTCCACCTGTGAACTTACTGCCTCTGGATCTTCTTTTAGTATTCTGCAAAACATTGGAAATAATTCTTTAATCTTTTCTCTATCAAAAGATATTAACATAGAAATAATTCCACGCTTAATTTCGTTATCCGACCGACTTTGCGAGATTAGTAAAGAATCATCCACTCCAGCAGATTCATTTTCTTTGCTATAATGTATTTGTGTATTATCGGTATCAGTATCATTAAAATCAGAAAAATTATCAATATCATTTTCGTTCGAACTGTAATCTTCAAACGTTTGAGCTGTTTTTAATACTTTTTCGTTTAGGTTAGAGGATAATTTTTCTACATATTCGATAGTTCCAGTTCCGTGACATTTTCGACATGCTTTCCTCTTCAAAGATATATATTCATTACCAGTTCCCTCACATTGTGGACACATTTTTGTTTGAGATTTTATTTGTTCTTCTTTACTCATGGTTTTCCTCCGAAAGGTTAAAATTTGTGTTCGCACTTTTATCAAATGTTTTAGTAATTGATTCTGTAATTGATGAAGTTTGCTTGTTAAAAATATTATCGCATTCAGACTTAACTTTCATAAAAGCTAGCACTGTTGCAATAATAAAATATATTCCTATCAAAATGGGTATTGGTTTCGAGAACAGAATGGCTAATTTTTTAAATGGTTCTAATTGAGACCTCATTGATTGAATTGCTTGATTCATTTCTTGAAGTTCTTTTATTGTAGATCCAAGTACAGATTGAATAGCGGTCAACTGATTTCCAAAAGTATCCATATGAGAGTCAATATGAAGACTAATCATTTTGCTTTCTGTCGATAAATTTTCAGATAAAACACTTGCCTTTAAAAGAGCCTCTACGTGCAAGTTGGTTGACTCTACTAATTTGGAAATGGTTTCAATTGATGAGTCTAAAGATAAATCTTGATATTTGCTATCAGCCGCAAAAGTTTTTAATGAATCAAAATCTTTTGATAATTGCGTAAATGATGAAGAAACTTCATTTGCCATATCTGCAATTGCCACGTCAGTTTTTTCAATTGAATTCCCCTGACGTGAGGTGGTAGATACCAACAACTCATATTTTACAGCTAAATCTCGTAAAGAGTTACTAAGCGAGTCTAATAGTTGAAAGAATAATTGTACTTCGTTGCCTAGCATTTTGCCTCCGTTACTGGGGTAGATATTCGTTGTGAGATTGTCAAAATAGTTTCTTTTATCTTTCTTTGAAGTTCAAGACGATTCTTTTCTGTTTTTGCTAAAATGCAAAGAAGTGCTGAAAAACCCTTCATGGCTTCTTGTTCTGCTTGAGACCAATTATGATTGCTTTTGGGGACTATAAGTACTATACCAATAGGAACATTTGTTTTTCTATTTAATACAGGTATTACAATCCAATTTTCATTGATTGGTTTTGCAATTGTTTTCAAGCATGAGGGTAAATCTTCGTAAGTACCAGTATAAATTGATTGTTCACCAACCCACTTTTTAAGACCTAGATTTTCAGATACTGAAATTGGAAGATCATCATCAAAAGACGATATTCCACTGCCGTCATCATCTGTCCATCGACAAGAAGCCCCAGATTCTCCAAAAACAACCAAACTAAGCCATTTAACATTGAGTTTTTTACCAGTTCTTATTAAAATAGATTCAAGAGTATTATTGGATTGTTCAGCTATATTTTGAGCAAAGTCACTTTCTATTTCAAGAATGTTGTTTGCTCTAGCTAATGCTTTTCTGTTTTCTTCAATATCCGATCTTAGTTGCATTCTAGAAAAAGCGACCCCCATAGATTGTCCAACTTCTTCTAGAAAAGCAATTGTTTCTTCATCAAAGGCACCGTTCCTATTGGCGGTTAATAATATTGAACCTATAATCGTATCTTCGGCTACGATAGGTATAATGGCCATAGACTCATGCCCTCTATTCACGCAGGATTGTCTTTGGTGAAATATGGTATAATTTTCTTTTTTAATTTCTTGATAAGTTTTCGATAAACTATTGGTCCAAAAGCTACCATTTTTAGTAAAAAAAGGCAGCTGTTTATTTATTTTGCCAGATATTACAGCCCCACACATACATTCCAACTCGCCATTACATTTTTCGCAAGTACAATATAATGATTTTTCATCTTCAATAAATTGATTATCAAAACCTTCGTGGTAGTAAAATGTGTAATCTAAAATATCATTATTAGATTTAATTTTTTCAGGGAGTCTAACGGCCACGGCGTCTAAATTAACTAAAGTTTTAATTCCGTGTATAATATTGCCTATGGTATTTTTATTTTTTACATCAGAGGCGTTTAACTCGGCCACTATGTTGATTAGCAATTCGCGTTCCGCTTCTGCTTTTTTTCGACGTGTAATATCGATAACTTGAGATAAAAATTCAATACTTCCATCGTCATGTTCAATTTTTGTTAAAAATACAGATCCCCATTTTATAGAGCCATCTTTTTTAATATAGCGTTTAGTAAATTTAATTTCTTTTGCTGTTACTGGTAGACTATTTACTAGATTATCGTTATATAAGCTAAGAGGCCAGTCTTCTGGTTTTGTTATATTTCTAACTGGCATTCCATATAATTCATCCTTGGTGTATCCTATAAAATCACAAAATGCAGCATTAGCTCGTTCTATTTTAAAGTCGGGTGCTTTTGACAACACAATAATACCAACTCCAGAATTTTCAAAAATATTATTAAATCTTTTATAATCAGATCTCAATTTTCCAACCGTATCTGAAATGCGGTCTGCTCTAAATTTTTTATCAGTTACGTCTTCATAAATGACAACAACTTCTCCACTTGGTAGTTTATAAATATAGTTGTCTCGCCATCCTTGTCTTATTTTATCTTGATACAATGCACATGGTAAACGTTCAGGATTCCCAGTTCTCCATGTTTTTTTTATAGCGTCTAATAAACCAAATTCATTAGCCCCAGGGAAAACCTTTTCAATATTTTTACCAATGACTTCTTTTCGTGTCACCCCGTCTATTATCTCAGCAGAAGTATTAAAATCTGTAAATAGAAAATCAATCCCATTTGAACTTTCGTATACGGCCACCCCACTTTTGATACTATCAAAAAGTGCCTCGTATCGCTGGTTTGCCATTTTCAATAAGCCAAGCATTCTTACCTCTTCAGAAACATCTCTAAAGGTCATGACTGCACCAATAACTTCAGCATCAGAGTTTTTTATTGGAGCAACAGAATCTGATATATAAACTTTGTCCTCAACAATTGAGTCTACCAGCATTGGTTGAATATAATTTTCAGATTTGCCTGTTGAAATAGCCAATGAAAAGGGATTAATTTTGTTATCAATATTAGGCTCTATTGAAAGCTTCATGACTTCATCAATATGTTTCCCAATTACCTTATCGGTATCAAATCTTAATATTTGGCCAGCTCTATAATTTGCAAATACAACACAAAGATTATAGTCGACAGTTAATATCCCATCGCCTATGTGGTCAAGTATTGTTTTTGAGAATTCGTTTTCCATTTTTGCCCTTAAATATCTAAAACTTTATAAACAACTTCATAAATAGCCAAATCTGGCGATCCAGATGGAGTATAAGATGCGGTTATTCTTAATTCGTCATCTATTGTCATAGCAATATTATCTGTCGACATAATGTCAACATTAGTTGAGTCAGTATCAGAACGAATAACCATTTCTATTCCGTTTAATCCTAACTTAACTTGGTCGCTAACAATTGTATTTGTCATTGTCGAGTCGGAAGTAAATCCAATTAAGGGGGCAATAGTACTTGTGCGTCTAACTGAAGTCGTAGTGTTGGTCACAAATACTTTTGCATTTCCTGATGCAGGAGCAATAACGAACGTCCCAGATGAATAATTAACTGTGAATGGTTTAAAAGATGAGGCAAATTCCTTAGCATTTAACGCCTCTGCTAATGCGGTGCTCAATGTGTCTCCTGTATAAAATCCTTGAGGAACAATAATATCTTGGGCTGGCAATCCATTCACCTTAACCCAAAGTCTATCATTTTTGTCTTTTATTACACCTATTCCTCGGACAATGGATATGGTGTAATTTTTGGCTACGGCATTTGAAAAGTGTACAGAAATTCTTTTGCTTTCCCACCCCTTTGAACACCAAATATTGGCTGACAAATCTCCGTTATTCATGTCATAAGCCCCGTACACACTCTGTAAAGCATTGGGTTGTTGTTGCTGTTCTATAACATGCATTAATTTCTTGCTGGTTTCATTTGGATAATATGTAATAGGCATTTTGTTCTCCTTACTGCTTAATGCAGAACTAGTTTATAATTAATTATTCAACACTTTTACCTCTCTTCCCTATAAACAAAAAGAGTCAGCATAAAACTGACTCTTTTTTATGAGTTTTACCTTGTGGTTGGCAACTCAGATAAAAGACTATTCATAAGTTTACTATCTTCATAAAGCGGTGGAGGAGCATGTTCAGGGTCTCCTCCTACCTCAATAAATTGAGAACTTTGGTCTGCTAGCAATTCGTCTCCAAGATTATCTCTACTGCTGTATACAGGTAGAGTCCCATCTTGATCCCATTTATTCACTTCTGTTTCTAACCGCTTAAAAGAAGCAATGAATTCAGCTTCATTAACCAGTTCCACCTTATTTGTGTCAAAACACCATTTTAGTTGATTACAATTTAAGATGTTTTTTGCTGGAATTCTTGAAAGATCAACCACAGCTCCAGGGAGTAAGCTTAGACAAGCACCTCCACCGTCAATTGTCGTAAAAAGATCAGCTATTAAAAGCTGTGATTGAATATTATTTCTTAAAAACGCCTTTTTACGCAATCTTGGCAATCTTGTCATGATAGATTCGGCTTCTTGAGGGGTTAATTTTCTATTTGCTGGAATATCTATCTCTTTATCAATGCCTGGGGTTTTTGAAATCTCATCCATTAATTCGTCATAATTTTTAATGCAATTGTCTGTTGCGGGAACATTTTTTACTGGAGGCTTATAAGGAACAGTCGGAGGAATACTGGCTATATTGTCCGTATTGTTTGACTGATTCATCGTCATTTCAGGCATTTTTATTCCTGCTTTTTCAAGAGCGGCCAATATTATTTTCATAGTATCGGCTGGATTACTTGTATTTTTTTCTGGAACAGGCGACTGGGAAGGCGAAGGAACATAGTTGTTTTCTTGTTTTGCCCCTGATTCTAAAGCATGACGCAATCCATCATCAATCTTTTTTTGAGCTACATCTGGATTTGTTGTGGCTACTATTTTTTCAAAGTCTGATGAAAAACTTCCTACAAGATTTGTTACCCGTGGGGTATCAGAAATTGATTTAATATCTTCTGAAACAGAATTTACTTTTAACATTAAACTTGTTTCGCCAATTTTTGATAGATCATTTTCACTAACATTGTCAGCACAGGTAATTCTTATAACAGCCCTACCTCTGTTTCCAGATACCGAAGTAATATGCATCGAGATAGGTTCGCCATTCTCGCATACCGCTTCTAATTTTTTGCTTAGCACAACGTCACATTCTAATACTACATTCATTATTATTCCCCCTGTTTAGTCGAAATTTCAAATAATCTGTTTATAACAAGTTCAACGGTATTGTTCCATGTCATAGATGAACGGACTTTTGACTTTAATATTTCTGATTTACTTTGAGCCTCACATCTATTTGTATAAGCTTCTCTCATCAAACTGCCAAGTTTTCTAATTGATTTTCCACCAAAAACTGGGAAAAGTTGATTTTCATAATATTTGCACCATCTTCCAACATTAGATGGTCTCCCGTCTTGAGGATTTGCTTTTTCATATCCTTCTGGGTCTAACAGATAGGAATTTGATTGGTCAAGATATGTTTCTTGAGCTGTGCAATTTGTTGTAATTACAGGAAGACCGCAAGAAGCGGCTTCGACTATTGGAAGGGAAAAACCTTCACCTCTACTAGCCAAAACAAAAGCATCACAAGCATTATATAAGGAAGCTAATTCCTTGTCTGTTGTAACTTTGCTGTGTAAAATTACTGGAGGATATTTTGTGACCCCCGTCGTGGATATAATTCTTTTAATTTCTTCAGAAATTTTGTTTGCTGGCTTATTATCATGAGATCGGCTTGAAATAATAAGGCAAACATCTTCATCTTCTGAGAATTCTCCAACAAACGCTTTGATTAGAATGTCAAAGCCTTTCCTAGGACCCCACCATGAAACACTCAAAAACCTAAAATTACGAACATTTTTAGTCAATGGCATAACCCCGGATTTGGAACTAAAGATATCAGTATCCACTCCAAGAGGAATCACGTGGACAGGAGAACATACACCAGCATTGTCCATCAAATCTGTCATATGGGTTGTTGGAACCCATATTTCACTTGCTAAATTCATTTTTTCAGCATAATCTTTATGGAGTCCTTTTGATGATTCCATCATCGTGAATAAGATTCTAGGGCCATCATTACTGATTATCGACGGCATAGTCATACTGTATATAATTGGAGTTTTTGGTTTTACTTTAACCTTTGACATATTCTCAATTATTGTTCTTGTCTTGTCGTCAATTTCCACTCGATTATCACATATGTCAGTCTTAACTGTGACGCCTTTTCGAGAAAGTCCTATTGCTAATTCTCTGTTCATTTTTGAGAATCCGCTATGGGTTAGAAATGGACCAGACAGGATCACCGACAAATTAGAGATTTTTGGGTGTTTATTTGACAAATTTTTACTCATGCTCTCCTTTAAATAGATATTGTATAAGCAATTATTATACAGCAAAAAATTTTTAACAAAAATATTTTTAACTATCTTTAGGAAATTCTAATTAAAATGCCAGAAGTCCAACCATCATAATGTTTAGATAGATCAAGAATTTTTGCAATTTTATTTTTATGATACATGCGTTCTAGTTTATTTTTGACCCAAGGCCAAGATGACTCGTTAGTTTGCATAACCACTTCGCTATTTTTTCTACTGATAAGAGTACGAACTCCCCCTCTTGCTAAAACTAAACTAATAATATCATTACGGTCTCCAGAAGCCAGTATTTTTTCAAATATTAATGGATTTATATTTAACATTGAACAAATGAGTAATTTATTTGACTTTGCTGTTTGAAAGTGATTAAACCCAGAAAGAAGAACTCCACCCGGGAGCATCCAGTATGCCCCATCTAAATGTGCATCTTCATCGTTTTCAGATTTAAATTCTGGATCTCCTCCTGTCATTCCATTCCATAGATGCTTAACACTTCTATACAAAAGATCTAATTCTGGTTGCCCCATTTTAAACAAAATGAACGTTTTAGACGGAAGACTTTGAACTAATTTTTTTTCACTTTTATTAAATGCGTTTTCGTTATCCACATCAAAAACTCGAATTGAATCAACCATTGCCGCAATAGCATCTGGTGAAGGGGTTATCTGTGCCATTTTAAATCTCCTTTTTATCAAAACCAAAAAACCATTTGAAAACAATACAACCACAGGCTAATGGATTATCTTTTGTTTTTACTCTTAATGCTACATATTTAGAAATTAATTTAGATTGAAATCCAACATCAACAACGTAATTTAGTCCATTGTATCCAGATACTCCTTGGAATGACAAAATTGGATCGGTTACTTCATCTAAAGAATCAAAAACGGAATAATATACTGAATCATTAAATTCATTAGGAGGTAAATTCACATTAGCAATACCAATTCCCAATTCTCCAGCAGATATAACATTTGATATCACGCAATTTATAATTATTATCTCGCTATTGGAGGATGGCGGTATTGCCCCAAACGATATGACATCAGATTCAGTATTCGTAAGTTCTTTTGTCTCATAATCATATATTTTTGTTGTAACAACTGGTTCCATTAAGCCTCCACACTAAGTTCACCGTTAGCTTCGTTTCTTCTTATTTTAAAAATTCTTCCATTTTCATCCTCAAAACCGATCCATCTGCTTTCGATTAATACTTTTCCACCTATTAATCCACAACTACCAGTTTTTCCTTGCAAATATTTTTTCATTCCAGTTGGTAAAGTAATTATCACATTGCCAATGTCGTCTACTAATTTCAAATGAGTAACTCTTTCTTTGTATGAAGACCACAAAATATCATTTGATTCTTCCAAAAAACTGCCGTCATCTAACGTAGCAGACCATTTTGCACTTAAACTGGGGATATATTCTTTCCTCTGCATTTAGGACACCTCCCATTTGGAAATTCATTTTCAAAGCCAATGCATTGACAATCGTTACATAAATACTGTTGACCGCTTGCATTAGATGCTTCATCTGCTATTTTGCTTAAAGTCCAACCGAGGTCAATTGGTTCTTTATCTGATGCTGTTTTTGATAACGCATTTCCGATTTCGGCCACTCGTCCAGTAAGAAAATATTTACCGTTTTTTGATGTTAATATCATTTTAATGCTTTCTATTCGTTATATACTTAAAATATATTATTCATCAAAAATACATTTTTCTCCTCTATCACCTGAATACTGGCAATTTGCATTGTGGGAGCTTAAATAGGGGTTTGTTTTGTTTTCGCATAAAGTTATTGCTTTAGCATCCTGAACCCGTTCTACAGACGTCCTGTGCCATCTTTCGACCATTTCTATTGCCAACCATCTTCTTCCTGTTTGTTTTGCTACGGAAGGAGTTGTTCCTGTACCTGAAAACGGGTCAAAAACTAAATCCCCTTCGTTTGACGAGTATTTAATAAGCGGTAAAATAACAGCTTCTGGCTTTTGAGTCGAATGTCCTAATGATTCTTTGGATTGGTGCAAATTTGGACAAAAAAATACACTTTTTGGGAGTCTAAAGCCATCATCTATATAGCCAACTCTTTTCTTCATATACTGACAATCAGAACGTCCTTTTCCCGGCTTAATAGATTTATCCCCAGTTGTGGTCTTTGGTTCTCTTACTTCTTCTAAATTAAATGTTTTAGAATTTATACGTTTGTATTGCCATATATTTTCATGTGTTTTTCTGAAAGTTTTTACGGTAGCCCCAGAACCGTTTTGCTTTTGCCAGATGCGTTCTTGAAAAAACACCCAGCCATATTTTACAGCAGCTAGATGAAGGTCAATTGCCCAAGGCATGCGACAAAAAATCCACATTTGACCGCTATCTCCACTGACGCGAGCCATCTGTTTCATGAACTCATCCCAGTCTGGTCTTTTGTCCCATTTGAGTGGGGTAACTTGATATGGTGGATCTGTAATAATTAAATTCACAGAACCAGAAGAAATTGAGGATATATGATCCTCCCATTTTCCAAATGAACTACCCAAGGACTAAAGATCCTTGGGTTTCCTGCTTCTCAGACTGGACTTGTTCAGAACGTGCAAGCACGTTCTGAATAGAGGCCATAGTCTCCACAGGCTTAACTTCCCTACGTTCC
>Ga0172378_10003381_pt1 | contig 15016 bp, 13 predicted proteins | sample GrowelOW332metaG_FD_119755 | JGI IMG/M metagenome (GOLD analysis project Ga0172378, IMG submission 119755) | Groundwater microbial communities from an aquifer near a municipal landfill in Southern Ontario, Canada - Pumphouse #3_1 metaG | ecosystem: Environmental > Aquatic > Deep subsurface >... | reverse complement strand
TTTCTATTACCATTGCGTGATTATGTTTTACAGTTTTACCAACTTTTGCAACAGATGTTAGATATCCCAAACCGCCAGCAATTTGTGAATTTGTCAAATTATATGTATCTATATCTTCACCCTCAACATCAACGCCCCAAATCTGTTTTATGTCATCAATATGATACGCTCTTGCGTGAATTATACTTCTACAACTTTCCACATTTTCACTAGAATTGCTATCTGGGAAAATTTCAAAAGGTGGGCAAACCAAAACTTCCACATTCCCCTCACTAATAGATGAATTGTCCAAAGTCGTTCCTATTACTACACCAGCCTTGTCATTCCAAATTAGTTTATAAAATGATGTTCCGCAAATCTCACTCCATTTTGTTGCCTGTGAAATTATTTTGGATAACCCCAAATCAACACTAACAGAAGACAAAATATCTTTACAAACTTTTGCATTACTAACATCTTCATCATCTCCACTAGCGGGTTGAACCGTCATTTCAGGTTTTACTTTGTTTAATTTTGCCAACCTAGTTTCAATAATGGGTGCTATATGGTTATAAACTTCTCTTTCTTGCCAAAAATATTGCTTTTCAAAATCATCTACCATATCATTTGCGTTTATTCCACAATACTGATTTCCCATAAGAAAATTAATATTTAACTGCCATTGAGCCTCAAATGGCTTGCGTTCCTCTTTTCTTGCTTCATAATCTTTGATTATACTTTGCACCAAATCTTTTTCTTTTTCAAGATTTTGACTATTTTTATTAAAAATGTTTGAATTTTTATTGATTTTTTTCATTTTTTGCTCCCTTTTCTATATAAAATTTACTTTTTACCCCTTTCGGTACTATGCACATTGAAAGATTGTGCATAACCTCCTGAATACAAGTTTTACACAAATTAATTTTTCGTTTTTGAAAAATGATACAAAAATCTGCAATGCTCTGGCATTCTTCAAAGCAACTACACTTCGTTTTTCTCCTGCATTTCTCCACTATCATTAGAATTGTCCTCCGCCTTATTATTCTTTAAAATATCTAGCAATCGCTCCCGTTCTTTCAATAATTCATCATCAGTTAACTTGCTAAATTCATTTAGATTTTTATCATCGCAAAATTCAAGTAATGTCCGTACCGCTTGTATGTCGGGAGGAAGTTGTTTTGTCGTTACTTTTCTTTTGACAAGTCGCAAAGAATCATCTTCTGGGTTTTGGGTGTATTCTTCCACCACTTCATCTACGCTTAGTCCTGTTGCCTTTTTAATTAATGCCTTGGATATACTTTGTTTGTCTACTTCCATAATGAATCAGCATAGCCTCCTATTTTGAACTCTAAATTTTGAAATTAACTTATCCTTGTGCTTTTGAATTATTGTTTTTGGTATATTCGGTTTGTTTGCATTTTCCGGTCTAGACATAATGTAATATCGCAAATCGTCCATAGCGTGATCATCTTTTTTTATAGGTGTGTCCGCCTCACCCCACCAGTATGATTTAATTTCTCTTATCATATTTACGCAAGTATTAAAAATATATAACCTCACCTCATTATTACCATTTCGCAAATAACTTTTTACTCTTGATATACCTGTAAACAAATCTTTATTTACTTTTGTATTTACTAAAATGCCGTTGTCATAAAAAAGTTCACTCACTGTTTTTTCACTAGATAATGTGCGTTGATTAGCGGCGGGGTCAATCAAGGCTTCTATAAAATTACCATTCCGTTTTTGCCAACCCAGATTTTCACATTTTTGCTTTATCACTTTGGCGTGATAATCAATATTTTGCCCCGCTTCATAATGCTCTGCAATAACATAAACATTACCGTCATAATCAACAGCATACCAGTGGCAACTAGTAGGATTGTGTAATCCTGGGTCAATAGAAATATTGTCATACCACTCTTTTGGAACAGAAAATGGCTCAATTATATGTACATCTGGCTCAAATTCTTGATAAACCAGTCCGCTTTCTGCATTGAATTTTCCATAACGCCGACTTTCTACTTCGCTTGCCCCCAGAGTCTTTGTCATTGCATCTATTTCCTCTTTTTTTAAAAAAGGATTATCTGCCCATTCCATTTGGATTACAAAAATTTCTTTATCTTCATTACTATTTAGATAAATTTCATCATAAACCCAAGTTAGTCCTTTGAGCGGAGTCATAGTTCCAAAAATATCACCACATTTATCCATAACACGCATTTTGCATTCTATATAAATATCCCGTGGCGGTTCTTCATCAAACCAAACGAAGTCCAGACTCGTTCCTTGAAATTTTTCTCGACCTTGATCACAAGTTTTGAAACCGATTTTACTGACTCCACCAAAAATATTTTTGATTAAAATATAGTCTATTACACCATTATTTAAAGAAGATTTCCTACCCGATAGCATTACCACTTCCTGTATCCAGTCAGGGTTTAAATAATATAAAATTTTTTGTTGAGCGACATCTCTTTGCACCTGTTGAGAAAGTGATACCACCCAGCCCTCAACATTTGCTTTATTTTTCCTAAACGGGTGTATGCCTCTTGCCAGCCAAACAGTTTCAACAGCCCCGCACTGCGATTTACCACTGCGGTTACCTCCAAAAATCCATCTATTTCGTTTAGTAGATTTGTGAAAAAGTAGTTGCTTTTGATGAATGATTTTACCTGAATTGTATTCCAGTAATCGATTTTTTGCCTTACGAACTGATAATTCTTTGTCTATCATTTTAATTTTTGTCAATAATTCATTTATCCGCATATTTATCTCACTTTTGGTTTAAATTTGCAATAAAAAACAATAATTGCAAAAGATAGTCAATTATTGTTTTGATAAAATAGTTTGAATGGAGGATATATTCCGTGAAAAAGTTTATCTGTTTTCTGTTGGCGTGCTTACTTTTCGTAGGTTGCAGTTATACAGATTTTTCCAATGTTTATGCTTCAAGTAATGAAGATGTTTATTATAGAATAGGTAATGAAACCACATATCTATATAAAACAAGCGACCTTATAGATAGCACTAGTGGAAGATGGTTTTTGTTACCAAATACTTATTTTGTAAAAAAGATTTCTGCAACAGATGATAATGTTTTGTATGTGGAATTTGATGGTATAGATGGATATGTATCTACTTCTAATTTGACTCGTGTCTATGAAACACCTGCCACACCTTACCCTTTAAACATTACTTTTGATATTGTTGATATAGCAAATGCCGTAATGTACACAGAGCCTGATACCAATTCGAGTTGTGTGGGAATAATCCCTTACGATGCTACAAACATAAAAAGTTATGGGACTTGTTTGGGAACAGCCGTTGTAGAGGCTAATGGTAATGTTTGGTATTATTGCACTTATCAAAGTGCTGGGCAAGGTAAAATTAGCGGTTATATTTATAATACTGTTGTCTGTAATGCTATTTCTGTCAATGCAAATACCGAAGACTTAGCAACCGAGCCAATAGTAAATGTAAACGGAGATGGACTGCTGGCACCTGAACTAAAAAATAGCGAAAGCATTTTGTTAATTGTTGGGCTAGGAATTCCTGCACTGGTTCTTTTATATTTACTATTCAAACCCGAAAGACATAATAGAAAAATTAGGCAAAAATTGTTATCCAAATCACCAAAAACCGTAACTTATATTGAAAAGCATAATGGAAAAGATGAATTAGATTTTTGACATACTTTTGTAGATATTTTTTCTGGTGTAGATTTTGCACTGGCAGATTTTGCCAACTTTTGTGAGTAAATTCCCACCAACCAGTTTTCATCACCATATTGTTTTTGCAATTCACTAGTATTGTAACCTAATTCACAAAGTTTGCTATAACAAGCACTCAATGCTTCATTATAAATTCTACGCATAACACCATAAGTTTTTTCTTTTTCTTTTGCTATTTCTTTTAGACTAATCTTATCTATATATCTACGCACAAGCACACTTGCGTAATCTTTTGATATACCTCGCAAGGACTCCTCCACGGCTAATTTTAGCCTTAACAACTTGCGTTTTCTTTCTATTAACTCAATAACATCTTCCATTAATCTAAAAGTTGCATCACCCCCGCCCTCTTGTACATTATAAGAAGTTAGACTCAATGCCATAACCTGCTTATCAATAGTTGGTATAATTCTATTAATATACATATACCCATCTAAAATTGTTTTAGTCCATAATTGATTTTTCATTTTTTTACCTCCTATTTTGTAAAAAAATCATATAAAGATTTTTGAAATATGCCCGTAACCTGCGTAAATTTTATTATACAATATTTCATTTGTCAAGGTTCGTTGTCGATTTTTGTAAAATATTTTACAAAAATGTTTAATATTGTAGTAAATAATCTATTTTTACTTTTTTGGCATATTTGTAACAAGTATAAACAACTAATGTTGACATCTAACGACATTATTAATTATTTAAACAAAATACCTCAAAATATTTCACTAATACCAACAAATATGTTATAATTTGGTGAATTAGGAGAGGAAATACTTATGAATAAAGCGTTACTATTTTTCACCTTAGCATTAACTTTGTGTTTGATTTATCCTAACACAATTTCTTTTGTTTCTGCCGACAATATGCCTATCATAAGCAGTGAAAACCTAGATATCACTTTGGAATCAGGACAAGATTTGAGTATGAATTCTTCTACTATATATATAACGGACTACACAAGTGATGGTGGTAAAATTTATAGATATGACCTCAAAACAAATGCCATTTTGGATAGCAGTCAATTATATGATACATATGGTGATTTGACCGAGCCTAATACAATTTCTGTAAACTATTCAAGCACTGTGGCAATAGGGGCATTGAATGTAAACGATGTGCATATCCGTTCTACTACTGACTTTTACACTGATAGCATTTATTCTAGATACTTTACTACACCTACAAGTACAGTTGTGGCAGGTAACATTGGTACAATTTTGGATATTACGAACACAATTAATGGTGATATTTATTTGCTTGACAATACAAGTAAAATTTATAAAAAGTCTAGTACTACGAGCAAATTTGTTCTTTATTGCAATTTGAGTACATTGTCTAGTCCTATAATAGTAAATACAAATAGTAAAATTGCCGTAGCACTTGATGACAGTACTTTACTTTTGAGTGTAGGAAATGTAATTTACAGTATCAATGAAAATTCTGCATCGGTACAAGATATTTATAATTTACCTAATACTCTATATGATATACAATCGATTATTTTAGACCACAAAAATGATTTGTACATTTTGGCAAAAGGTACAGAAATTCAATTAATACACGCAACCGAAACCGAAAATACTACCTTAATTTTGGATTCAACTTTTACTAATGCAATAAATTTTTGTATAAACGCTGATAATGGTATTGCATATTTTTTATATCCAGATTTAGTTACACAAGTGGAAATTACAAACGATAGTAATAACTTTTTTAATTCCTTGCAAGAAGAAAACTTACCTATTGATGTAAATACTTTTACACCAACAACGCCTTTGAATGTAGTTAGTATCAATAACGATAATACTAATTTTTACAAATACGCAAATTATTTAATGTTACTTGATACACTAGATAGTGGTAAATTGTTGGTAGTTTTAGATGACAGCGATGATGAATTTTATTATGTAATGGATACAAATATCAGTCAGTACAATGTTTTTGGTTATGTTAAAAAATCAAGTGTTACAATAGAAAATACTGGTGTGGCAAATTCTGCCAGCCGTTTAATAATAAATTCTAGTATAGTTTATGTTTTGCCTACTACTCTATCAAATGATGAAAACGGAATAGTTCGTACAACGGATACCCTTTATCAATACACTCTGGACAGCAATTATTTTATAGTTACACCTCTAAATAGTGCGTTATTACCTGTTGACAATAATGGCATTAGTTTTGTACCTATTTCTTACACAAAAGATAATATTTTAAAATTTGGATATATTGATGCTCGAACTATTATTGAAACTAGTATTACTCCGCTACCAAGCACTTTTGTAACTAACGCAACAACCAGGGAAGAAGTGGAAATATTTGCGAATAGTAATCTCGATAATGCAATTTGCACTATTTCACGAGGCGTAAGAGTAAATGTTATCAATACTGCAAATGATGTTTGTTTAATAGAGTGGCAGGAAAATGGTGTTACTTTATCTGGTTATATTTCGCATATTTACATTGATGACGGCAAGTTTAGCAATATGCAAATCTTGGGCTTAGTAATGATGACTGTCGCTTTGGTCTGTGTAATTTTAATGCTTATTGCTATCCATATAAGAAAGAAAAAAGCCAGAATTGAAAATGCTGACTTTGAATTAAATATGAATTAATTTTAATTAAAAAATACAATTATATAAATTTTCCACTTATTTTGAGAACTCTACGCTCAAATTTTCCTTGTTTCTAGCGGACAAATTAGCGAAGTAAAAAATTTTTTTAAAATGCCAAAAGCATTTTGCCTTATATAAGACACTTCGCTATAACATATGATATTTTTTTAAAAATCGGAAAGTAGCAACAAAAGCAGTAGTAATGATAGTTAACAGAAATAAGGTCGTGGATACTAGTAAAAAAAAAGGCAAATTAAATATTTTAATTTGCATTAAAAATCGTATTAGTATATAAGTGTTTTTAAGCACATTTTAAAGAAATAAAAAAAACCTTCTATATTAAGAAGGCTTTTATTTTAATTTTGTTCTACCGCAACTGTATGAAGTGCAGTCATATTTTCTTCTAAGAGCAAATGCTCATTCGTATCCGCAAGAGATACCTGACTAATTGATACTTCAAAAGCAACTCGTTTTTCCACCTCATTTTCATCTACACGCTTTTGATATTCCCTGCTTTGAATACGCCCTGTGATATATAATTTTTCACCTACACCGACATTACTAATAAATCTTGCATTCCTTCCCCAACCGATGCAAGGTAAATAATCAGATTTGTTATATGCCCTATTAACAGCCAGCAAAACATCGCAAATTTCTCTTTTAAAAGGTGTTGTCCTATAAACAGGTTCTTTACAAATATAACCCGCCAATTCAATTACATTACTATTCAAGTCTGGTCTTTTTTCTACGATTTCTCGCACAAACACTGTCAGCATTAATTTGCTTTTGCCGTCAACCATTTTGTTATAACTTCTAAATTGCCCACGAATTGCAAGTTCTGTACCTATTGCCAAACTTTTTTCACTAAATAACCTTTCCGAAATAGTTACTGGTATTATATCAGTTTGATTTGATAACCTATCAACCTCCAAATTGATATCATAAAAGCCCTCACCATAAATCTCGTGACTAAACACAGGTTCACTTGTTACTTTACCCACCAAGTAAACTCTATTGTTGTCAAATTCTAAGTTCATAATTACCTCCGTATTTTTTAAAAAATTTTTAATTTGTACCTAGGCTGAATTTGATTTCTGTAAACCAGTATGGTCGATTATAAAGTTATCTTTATATATCAAATCACCCACACAGGTTATTGTGTAACCTTGATTTTTTAACCTGTCAAAAATAATAGGCAAAGCATCTAAAATATGGTCTGAATTGTTGTGGCAAAGTATTATAGAACCATTCTTTACTTTATTCACAACACGGCCAGAAATTTCCGCACCACTTATGCCTTTCCAGTCCAAAGAATCAACATCCCATTGAATTGTTTGTAAACCAAGTTTTTCCGCAGTAGTCAATAATTGATTATTATAACTACCATACGGTGCTCTAAATAACTTTACATCTTTGGTTGTTAAGTTTTCAATCAAGTCAATGGAAGTCTGTAATTCTGATTCCATTTGTTCTGCTGTCAACTTTGTCATATCAGGATGAGTATTGCTATGCGTTCCTATTTCAAATCCCCGATTTTCTATTGCGGTTACCAAATCAGGAAATTTCTCTACCCAAAATCCTACCAAGAAGAAAGTGGCACTTACATTATACTCATCTAACAAATCCATAATTTTTTCAGTTTTGTCCGCACCCCAAGCGGCGTCAAAAGAAATGGCTACTTGTTTCTCCCCTGTTGATACACAATAAACTGGGATTTTGCGTACTGTTTCTCCAAAGAAAACACCAGCAACACAATTCTGTCCAAAAGGCAGGCTAACTATAATGGCTAAAAGGCAAAAGGTAATACCAATAATCAAAGTTGTTTTCTTAAAAATTAGATATTTCATAACAGCCTCACTAATATTCTATAAAATCAAAGTTTAATACGCATATGCGTAAATGCTCTAATCGTCGTTTAAACTAAACAATTAAACTTAAATTTGTCGAATTATTTATTTTTTATATAAAATTATATGAAAAACAAACAATTCTTAGAACATTAATACTTTAAATAAAATAAAAAAAGAAAATACAATTTGTACTTTCTTTTCTAATTAATTCTCATTTATAAAGACACTGACTGTACCTTTTGATTTGATAATTGTTTTTCCTTTTGTCGTTCTTGGTTCAATAGAAATCTTATCAGTTGACTTTACTACAAATTCTTCGCCACATTTTACAATTAATTCCTTTGGTGTAGTTACTTTTGTTGCCCAAATCACTTCATCATCTGTCCCCAAAGTAATGAGTTTTACACCTTTACGATAGCGTGGTAAAATTCCTATTTGCGAGATTACTATCCGTTTTGTCAAACCTTTATTTGTAAATACTACTAACTCACCATTGTCATCACAAACATCTCCATAGATAACAAAGTCTGCTTCACTAAGGTTTACACCTTTTACACCACCAGCGACTCTACCTTGGCTAGGTACATCATCTTTTTTGGCGTATAATACCTGACCCTGCAAAGTTGCGAAAATCATATCTTTGTGTTTATCATCAATCACAACATTTAGTAATTCATCATAATCTACATCTTCACGCAATTTAATACCTTGCGCATATGCTTTTTGCAAATCGTATTCTTTGATTGCAGTGCGTTTTACATAACCTTGTGCAGTAAAGAATAACAAATCATCATCATTGAAATCACCTTCAATAATCTTTACAATTTTCTCATCCAAAGCAAAATCTACAAATGCTTCCCTTGGGCTAATTCCTTTATCCTTGAATCTGCATTGCTTAAATTCACTTGCGGTAAATTGCATTACATAGCCCTTATTTGTAAATGCTAATAATTTTTTATTTGATTGTACTCGCAAAATTTGGCTACAAGTATTATTCAAATTGAGGCTTGTACCTATTTCTTTATTTGCACTTCCAAATGTTTTTTCATCAATATTTTTTAAATTGCCCTCATTTGTCAAAACCAAAACAACAGACACAGGAGCATCAAGATTTACTGTTTCCACTTTTACCATTTGCTTTGCATTTAAAATCTGCGTTCTTCTAGGCGTTTTGTATTTTTTCTTTATTTCTAATAACTCATCCTTTACAATTTGGAATTGCAAAGCAGTGGATTTGATAATTGCATTCAATTCATCAATCCTAATTTTCAATTCTTTGATTTCATCTGAAATTTTATTTACTTCCAAATTTGTTAATCTTGCTAGTCGCATATCCAAAATTGCTTGTGCTTGACGGTCGCTAAGTAAAAATTTGTCTTTCAATTTCATTTTTGCATCAATAGGGCTTGCAGATTTTTTGATAATCGCAATTACCTCATCAATATTTTTTATCGCTATCAATAAACCTTCTAAGATATGACAACGCTCTTTTGCAACTGCTAAGTCATATTTACTTCTACGCACTATGACTTCTTTTTGATAATTCACATAATATTTGATAATATCCAAAAGTCCCATAGTTTGCGGTTTCCCACCTGCAATAGCCACCATATTTATAGCGAATGAGCAACGCATATCCGTATATTTGAGTAACAAATCAATAATACCGTTAACATCGCCATCTTTTTTTACCACAACAACGGCACGCATACCTTGCCTATCGCTTTCATCACGAATATCACTAATATCTGCTAATTTGCCTTTCTTTTCATCACGCAAAACCGCAATGGTTTGCAACAGTTTAGCCTTGTTCACTTGATAAGGTAATTCAGTAATTACTATATTTTTCTTATCACCCGCAGTAGTTTCTATATGATATTTGGCATACATCATAATTTTGCCTTTACCTGTTTCATAGGCTTGGGTCAATTCATCTAATGTAATAGCACCACCAGTTGGAAAATCAGGGGCTTTTATATACTGCATCATATCTTTTAAACTTATAGTAGGCTTATCAATATATGCTACAACTCCATCAATTACTTCTCCTAAGTTGTGCGTTGGAATATTTGTTGCCAATCCTACGGCAATTCCAGATGCTCCGTTCACCAGTAAATTTGGATAACGCCCTGGTAACATATCTGGTTCTTTTAGAGTATCATCAAAATTTAAACTCCACGATACTGTATCTTTATCCAAATCACGCAAAAGTTCCATAGCAAGAGGTGCTAATTTTGCTTCGGTATAACGCATAGCAGCCGCACTATCACCATCATTACTACCAAAGTTACCGTGTCCCTGTACCAAAATTTCCGACATATTGTGAGGTTGTGCCATACGCACCATAGCATCATAAACAGAAGTATCACCGTGTGGGTGAAATTTACCCAAACATTCACCAACAATACGCGCAGATTTTCTGTATGGTTTGTCAGGTTCTAGCCCCAAACCCAGCATAGCAAAAAGAATACGCCTTTGAACAGGTTTTAGTCCATCTTCCACTCTTGGCAATGCTCTGTCCAAAATTACATATTCACTATATGGCATCATACTGGTATGTAAAACTTCATCTAACTCCTTGTCTATCATACAGCCAGAAACCAAAATATCTTTTTTGTTTTTTGGCTTTTGAGATTTGGCAACTTTGGTTATTGCTTCCGTAACATCTATTGTGTTGTCTTCATTGTTGTCGTCCATTATTTTCCCCTTTTGATAGTCTATTTAACTTCAAAATTATCCGTTTTATTAAAGTTTGCGTGTTCACTTATGTATTTTTTTCTTGACTCAATATCATCACCCATAAGTGTAGTAATCATCAATTCAGCGTTTGCGGCGTCCTCGACAGTAACTCTCATCATTGTTCTGGTATTCGGGTCCATTGTAGTTTCCCATAGTTGCTCTGGATTCATTTCACCTAATCCCTTGTAGCGTTGAATAGAGTACCCTTTTCCAACTCTTTCAATAGCATCAGGTAATTCCAAATCACTATATACATATTCAACGATATCTTTTCTTTGAATTTTATACAAAGGTGGCATACCTATATAAACATGACCATTCAAAACTAATTCTTTCATATAACGGAAAAAGAATGTTAATAAAATAGCCCTTATGTGTGCACCATCTTGGTCGGCATCACTCAAAATGATTACCTTGTGGTACTTTAAGGAATCCAAATCAAAGTCTTCTCCAATACCAGTTCCCAAAGCACTGATAATTGTACGAATTTCCTCATTTGCCAAAACCTGACTCAAACGCTTTTTCTCTGCATTTAGAGGTTTTCCACGCAAAGGTAAAATAGCCTGAAAAGACCTATCTCTTGCCTGCTTTGCACTGCCTCCTGCACTATCACCCTCAACTATAAACAATTCATTTAGTTCAGGTTTTTTACCAGTACAAACACTCAATTTACCCACAAGGTTATAACTTTCAATGCTGTTTTTTTGTCTGGTTATTTCTTTTGCTTTACGGGCTGCTTCTCGAACCTTGCAAGCATCTTTACCTTTTTTGATAGCCAAGTCCAAAATTGATTTATTACTTTGAACATCAAAAAACTTTATCAATTCATTGTAAACAATATTTTCTACTTCGGCTTTTATTTCAGGATTACCCAACTTAGTTTTGGTTTGTCCTTCAAATTCTATATTTCGCATTTTAATAGACAAAACGATAGTAAGTCCCTCTCTATAATCTTCTCCAAGAGGTATTGTTTCTTTTTCCTTTAATAGTCCCATTCTCTTTGCCGAGTCATTAAAGGCACGAGTAATTGCAGATTTCAAACCTGTTTCGTGCGTTCCGCCTTCGGTAGTTGGTATATTATTTACATAACTAAAAACATTTTCATTATAGTTGTTTGTATATTGCATTGCACAATGTAGTTCCACAAGATTAGATTTACCTTCAATATATATAGGTGTTTTTTGTTCAATAGTTTTACCTTCGTTTAAATAAACTATAAAATCTTTCAATCCGCCTTCGTAATGGAAAACTTCCCTATAAGGCTCTCCATTCTTCATTTTACGCTCATCAATAAGAATAATCTTTATACCTTTATTTAAAAACGCTAATTCTCTCAAATGTTTTTCAATAGTTTCAAGATTAAATACTACATCATCAAATACTCTATCATCTGGCATAAAGCGAACGCTAGTACCTGATTTTTTTGTATTGCCTACCATTTTAAGCGGTGAAACAGAAACTCCGCTACTGATTTTGCCATTTTTTTCTTTTGCTTCAAACTGCATCTCATACTCGTGTCCGTTACGAAAAACGCTAACAGTCAGCCACCTAGAAAGTGCATTTGTAACTGATGCACCTACTCCGTGTAGTCCTCCCGAAAAATTATAATTTTCGCTATTAAATTTACCACCAGCGTGCAACTGTGTAAATACCACTTCTACACCAGATACTTTCATCGTTGGGTGAATATCTACGGGTATCCCTCTACCATCATCATTAACTTGTGCACTGCCATCTTCGTGCAAAATTACTTCGATTGCCGAACCAAAACCATTTGCCAACTCGTCCATTGAGTTGTCAACAATTTCCCACAATATGTGGTGTAAACCCTTTACCCCTGTCGTACCTATGTACATTCCGGGACGCAAACGAACAGCATCCAAACCTTCCAAAACCAATATATCTTTTGAATCATAACTCTTAGCCAAAATTAGAAGCCTCCATTCCTTATTTACTTTATTTTAACATATTTTGCAAAAAATGCCCAAAGATTTTGCAAGTTTTTTTCTAAAACTCTAATATTTTTTTACAAAACTCCATAAAATATGCCTAATAAGGAGAGATAAATGCGAACAATTATTTTAACCGGCGGTGGTACTGCGGGACATATTTTACCAAATATTGCCTTACTTCCATATTTAAAACAAAATTTTGACCGCATAGTTTACATAGGAAGTTATGACGGTATGGAAAAGCAGATGCTAAGTGATTACAATTTTGTAAATTTTTATCCCGTTACAACGGTAAAATTTAAACGCAGTTTTTCACCTAGCAATTTAAAAATACCTATACTTCTTAGTCGTGGGAAAAAAGAAGCCCTAGAAATAATTCAAAGAGAAAATCCTTGCGTGATTTTTAGTAAAGGCGGATTTGTTGCATTGCCTGTCGTTTTGGCAGGTAAAAAATATAAAGTACCTATGGTAGCACACGAAAGCGATTTATCTATGGGTTTGGCAAATAAAATAACCAAAAGAAAGTATAGTGCGATTTGTACCACATTTAAGGAAACAGCAGAAAAATTACCCAATGGAATTTATGTTGGTGCACCTATTAGAAAAGAGGTGTTTGAGGGCAACATAGAAAACGCACGCAAAACTTTTAATTTAAAAATTAGTAAACCCGTTTTAACTATAATAGGTGGAAGCCAAGGCTCTGCCACTCTAAACCAAATAGTACAAAATTGTTTGCTAGAACTGACCAAAACGCATCAAGTTTTACACATCACAGGAAAAGGAAAAGGTAATCCAAACATTAAAAATGAAGATTACCACCAAGTAGAATTTGTAAAAAATATGGCTGATGTTTTCAGTATAACAGACCTTTGCATTACTCGGGGAGGTTCAAATACTTTGCACGAATTACTTGCGTTGCGTATCCCTATGTTGATAATTCCTCTTAGTAAAAGTAGCCGTGGCGACCAAGTTAAAAATGCAGAATATTTTACGAAAAAAGGCTATGCTATTCAGTTAGCAGAAAACAAACTTGATAAGTCTACATTTCTAAATGCTTGGAAAACCCTAAAAGACAGAAAAAATTTAATCCGTTCAGCAAACCAAAATGCCACAAATAATGATGCAGTTGAAAAAATTGTAAAGGAAATCATTAAAGTAAGCAAAAAATAAGCAAAAATCAAGTGTATTACACTTGATTTTTTGTATATACAAGTAATCAATTTTTTTAATACAAGTTTCATATATAAGATACTTAAATTAAAATGTTTTAGAAAAAACATAGTCAAAAGAACATAGTCAAAAGTAAATATTTTAATGTAAATATACAGTAAAAGAAATCTAAACTACAAAACTCACCTAAGATACAACTAGTTGCAAAGTGCTTTATTTTATAAAGCGTATGCTTTTAGCATACAAAATTTCTCGTTAGAAATTTTACTTTGCAAACTTTAATCTATATCAAAAAATTAAATTGACAAAAATGTATTTTGCAAAAAAATTAAATACAAATTAAGTATAAATATACAATTTCAAATTTAGAACATAATTAGAACATATGTTTGACTTTTGTATTTTGCTATGTTATAATAGTTAAAATTTTTTAAAGAGGTAAGAAATATTGCAAATGTATATTTTGCTAGGAATTTTGTTTGAACTAATGCAAAACGATAAAATCACTGCTTCTACTCTAAGTCACAAATATGAAATAAGTAAACGCAGTGTTTATCGATATGTTGATGCACTTAGTTTGAGTGGTATTCCAGTTACTACTTCCTTAGGTAAGTATGGCGGAATTAGTTTGATAAAGAAATCTATATTTGATAAATCTTTTTTTACCACCAACGAATTAGATAAAATGCTAAGCCTTTTACAAATTCAACCCAACATAGATACAAAAGTCTTAATAGCAAAACTTCGCTCACTTAAAAATGAATAAAAATACATTAATATTGTTATTTATTCACATTAAAATCTTTATTTGTTATACCGTCCAAAACATTTGAAGTATATTCAAAATTCAAATTTTGCTGTGTATTATTTCTTTCAATACTATCTTCTATCAATTTTGTGAGTAATCTACCAAAAGTCAGCCCCGCATTTTTCCATAAATAAAAAGCAAATGAACCAGGAATTGTATTAATTTCATTCAA
>Ga0172378_10003380_pt1 | contig 15018 bp, 13 predicted proteins | sample GrowelOW332metaG_FD_119755 | JGI IMG/M metagenome (GOLD analysis project Ga0172378, IMG submission 119755) | Groundwater microbial communities from an aquifer near a municipal landfill in Southern Ontario, Canada - Pumphouse #3_1 metaG | ecosystem: Environmental > Aquatic > Deep subsurface >... | reverse complement strand
CGCTATTTTACGACGTATCATACGATTTTTGTACCGGGAAGTATGGATTCATCTTGTGGACCCTCTGGGCTCAGCAATTGGCTGATATATGATTTGGACGCCAAAAAGGAAGTTTTGGATTCCGCTCTTGCGGCGGATATCCGCAATATGTGGATGAAAGCTTCTCTTGGCACCGAGGAAGAAAAATGAAAGAACAGATAAATGAAAATTTGCCCCTTTTGATTACGATGGGCGATCCGAATGGCGTGGGCCCTGAAATTTCCATCAAAGCTTATATGCGTCATGCAAGTAAAATTGATGTGCCCGTGGGAATTGTCGGCGATGTTGCGGTGCTTGAAAAGGCGGCGAAACTATTGAAGATCAAGAAAAAGCTCATAACGGCATCTTCTCCCGAAGAAGTTGCAGAGATTCAAAAGAAGGGAATACCCGTTTTGGATGGCGGGGTCAAATTTGAGGCGAAAGTAGAACCGGGCAAGATCACTAAAGAAGCTGGCCGCGCGAGCATTGGCTGGGTGCGTATAGCAACGGCTCTTTGCCTATTGAACCGAGCAAAGGCTATAGTGACGGCTCCTCTTTGCAAGGAGGCTGTAGAAAAAACAGTTCCCGGATTCCAAGGACATACGGAATTTATCGGTGAAATGTGCGGTGATCCGCATCCGGTACTTTGCTTGGTGCATGGCAACTGGGTAGTGGCGCACGTGAGTACTCATGTTTCGCTCCGTGATGCCTGTGACTTGGTAAAGCAGGAACGCATTCTGAAGGTGGCGAATTTACTGAATGATTTCATCAAGAAGTACCGCGGAATTAAAACGCCTAAGATTGGCGTAGCGGGTCTCAATCCGCATGCGGGCGAAGGCGGTCTCTTTGGTGAAGAAGAGATCAATGAAATCGTTCCGTCGGTAAAGATTCTGCGCAAGAAGAAAATCAATGCCTTTGGACCTCTTCCGGGTGATGTTGTGTTTCCACAGCTTCGCGCCGGTATTTTCGATGGCGTTGTCGCTATGTATCATGACCAGGGACATGTGGTGACGAAAACGCTTTTATTCAATTTGGGCATGAAGCGTAAAACATGTGGAGTGAATACGACTTTAGGGCTCCCTGTTGTCCGCACCAGTGTTGACCATGGAACGGGTTTTGACATTGCGTGGAAGGGGATTGCAGATGAACATTCCCTGATTGACGCTCTAGATTTGGCTTATCGTTTAAAGCGGAGCGCAAAATGATCGAATATTCTTTTGCCTCAGAAATCGCTGAAACAGACCAAGAAACTATTGTGAAGTCGAAGCTTTTCCAGAGCTGGCTTGAACGCACGAAAGAAAAATTCATTATTTCCAAGATCCATTTTTCTTCGGTGGATTACCGCTTCAAGGACAAAAGCCCGCTGTTCATTAAAATAGAAGCGACTGCAACTCTTCCCGACGGGAAGCCGGTACACGGAATTGCGCTCATCCGCGGAAATGCAGTCGGCGTCCTTGTTGTGCTCCGTTGCAAAGGCAAACCCTACCTTCTTCTAGTGCGCCAGCCGCGCTTTGCGATTTCAGAGCAAGAATCGCTGGAAATTCCTGCGGGAATTCTCGACTGGTCCTTGGATTATCGGAAGGTAGCGCTTTCGGAGCTCAAGGAAGAAGCGCTGATAGACGCGGACGATTCCGAGCTCATTGATATCACGGGTCTTTATATTGGAAAGGACAAAGCTGGTTTTGCCGGGAGCTGCGGGCTTTTGGACGAAAAGATCCGCTTTTATGCCATTGAGCGTACCGTAACTCCTGAACAGCTGAAAAAAATGGATGGCCGAAAGCAGGAATACACCGACGAAAATGAATGGATCAAGACAGTCGTACTCCCTTATGAAGAAGCTGGGCACTTATTTGTCGATTGCAAGAATTTGGTAGCGATGTATTTGTACGAGGACTATCTCAAATCGCAGGGCAGGCACTTGTAAGAGCAAAATGTCCTGAATCCGTTTCCACTTCCGCCCGTGCATAGTTTAAGCTTGAAAGATCAATGCTTATGCGGGCTTCCCACGGAGAAATTTTTTCAAAAGAAGCTGACAATCCGGCTTCTTTTTTTTCATACTTCTTTTGTGCGTACATTTTTAGTTTTTTTATTTTTCCGAAGTCCGAGGAACTCTTTGCCGTAAAACAGACACTTTTCCCGGTTTTATTCCACCAAAGGGCGGGGCCGTCTGTAATGTATAGGTTGTTTTGGCGGAAGGCTTGAATGGGATCGTTTCCATAAACAACGGTGCGGACGTTTCCGAATATATGGGCTCGCGAGCGTTTGAGCGCAAAGAGCGGAATTTTGACTCCGGTGTATTCGTTCAAATCTCCGTGGGCATCGTTTCCGCCCAAGGGCAGAATAAAATTTTCCCTTTCCAATTCTGAGATCCAGAAATTGCGCCCGCTTTCAAAGTCTGCATCCCGGGTACCGTTCCAAAATTCTAGTCCGGCGATAGGATTTGCCGAATTTATGCAAAGATCACTGTGCTTCCAATTTCCGCGGCGGAAGATGAATCTCTCTATTCTGCTCATTGCTTCTTTGGGATGCGCGGCAAAGCAGGGAAGATCTGTTTGCGAAAGAATCTGAGTGATGGAATGTGTGGGCTTGTTGTCCAGCCATTTGCGCCCGCAATCGCCTTCGCCTGCGACGTAAAAAGCATTTCCGGGAAACAGTAAGTGTACGTTTCTTCCCTCGGAATTTCCTGCGGAAATTTCTTCTCCGGCAATGATCTTTGGTGTAGCGGGAAGCTCCGCTATTTCTTCCCGGAGAGCCTGATAGCGCGCATTTGCATCGGTGCGTTTCATATAATCGTCTTTGCCGAAGGCGAAATCGTAGGAGTGATCGGTGCAAAATACAAAGTCGAGCCCGACGGCCTTCGCTGTTCCTTGCAGTACTTTCGGCGATGCTCCGAATTCTACGGGGTCTGCGGAAAAATAGGTGTGCGCGTGTGTTTCACCTGCAATATATCCCTCCGGCTTTGGAGGCGCTTCTTTGAGAACTTTTATGCGAAGAGGCGCTTTTTGTAATCCTTTCAGATTGAAACGTCTAATCGTTTTTTGCTTGCCGCGAATATTGAGGTTGAGTTCTGCGAAAATTTCGTAATCGCCTGCGGGAAAGTTTCCGAGATCAAAATCCAAGAAAGTAAATGGGGTGTCGATTGTTTTGCCGATGTCGCGGGATATGGTCTCCCGTTTTCCTTGGCATATGAGTGTTGCTGTTAACGATTTCGCATAGATGGGGAAGAGATGGGCATCGCGAAAGATTGCATAAATTTTGAGGGGTTCTCCGGGAATGATTTGGAACGGAGCGTCTAAAATGATTTCGGGCTCTTTCTTATAAAGTAAAGACCAAGGCAATTTGAATTTATAGTGAGTCTCGGCATAGCCTAGCTCAAAAGAGGACCAAAGCCCCTCGAAAAATTTCATTCTTTGCCTTCAGGGGCTGGAGGAGGCGGTGGCGGAGGAAGGGAATCTAAAGAATCGGCTTGTCTTGAAACTTCTTGTGCCGGTATGGAATCGACCTCTTTTTGAATTGCTGGGGCTTGCGTTTCCGGTTCTGATATTTTCTTGTTGATGACTCCTAAGCTGAAGCGAATTTGCAGCTGGAGTCCGCCCAAGTCCCATTTTGCCTTGGACGATGATGTATCCGGTACAACTTTAGAGAAGGGGTCATTGGATTTTACAGTGAGCTTTGTGTAGCCGATGTCGCCATAGATGTTGATGTTTTTCCAAGTAGTGATGAGATACCCGAGGTTAAAGCCGAAGCCGTTGCCGAGAGGAGATACGTTGCCTTTAATGTGACCCCAAGAGGAATAAATTTCAGTGCCCGGGAGCAGCCAATACCAGCGGAGGGCTACGCTAAAGAGGCTTTGCCCGGCAAGGGAGATCAATTTCTTGGAAATGGCAAGCCTGTATTCGAGAAATGCGGGGAATGCTTGGAGCGTGTAGCTGTAATTGTGAATTTTATCTTTGCGGTCGGTGAGGACTATAGACTCATTGTCGTAGAGGTATCCTGCGCCTGCAGTGATAAAATTGTCTTCCCTCCATTGCCATTGAATCCCGGCAGAAACGGGAAAACAGAAGTTGACTTTTTGGAAATCCTGTTTGGCAACGTATGTACTTTCGGAACTGGTTAATGCTTCTGTTTTGTATTCCTTGTAAATAGTGTCTATGGCGTCTTGAAATTTTTCGCGGTCGCCAAAACCTAAAAAGGATATACCAGGCTCGATAAAGACGGCTAGCTTGCTGTTATCGCGGTCTTCTCCTTTGAGATCGGATTCTGGTGGAACTGCTTGGGCGGTTGATGCCAAAGACGCTATAAAAAGAGCCAAGAAAAGAAAATGTGGCTTTCTCACTCGGCCTCCGCAGCCGCCTCTTCTTTCTCTTTTAATTTTTTCTTTTGTTCTTTGGCGATTTTCGCTTGGAATTCCTGCTCGGTCTTGGCGATATATTTTTCAAGATCCGCTATTTTTTCGTTTTTGTCTTTTAATGTTTCGGGAATGGTTTTCTTGGCTTCTTCCACGTAAGTGCGGGCTGTTTCAAATTGATCCAGATCCGCGTAGCTGGAGATGAGGAGGAATAGAGCTTCCGGACGGCGTTTGCTGTTGGGGTAGAGGTCCAAAAATTCCTTGAGGTAGATTACAGATGCTTGTGGATGATCCATTTTGAGATAGAGCTTGGCCACCATATAATCGTGCTCTGCCTTGCGTTCAAGTAAAAGGTTCTGGTAGTATTTAACGGAATCGATGAGCGGGGAATCCGGATAGTTGGAGGCAAATCGCTCGAAGTCCTTCATTGCTTGTGTGGTATTGCTTTCATCGCGGGCGACATTGTATTCCATATTGAAGGAAGAAATTGCCTTGCGGAATTCTGCGGTTTCTATGTAAGGGGAACTCGGGAAATTGTTGACGAAGCTGCCGTATTCTCCTCGCGCTTCCAGCCATTCTTCTAAGTTGAAGTAGCTTTCGGCAAGCAAGAACTGAGTCTGTTCCATATAGCCGGTTCCGATGCACAGGTTGAGAATTTCTTCAAGCGGTTCCTTGACTTTACCGTAATGCCCCGCTTTGAACTCCTTATCTGCGTTTTCGTACCGCGTTTTGCACATTTGGGCGCGATCTCCGCCTCCTTCGTTCCCTGCGCAGGCATAGAGCGAAATAATGATGGCGAGAAGAAGAGTATAGCGATTTTTTTGGTTGTTTAGGTGCATTGGTCCGTCTTTTCTGTGATGGAACTGAATTCAAGTTTTTAAATTAGCAAAAACAGAGTAGAAAAACTTTTTATGATACTTGTCCGGTATGTGTTGAAGGAACACATCGCGCCTTTTTTCCTCGCGCTTTTTGTGATTACCTTCCTTTTTGTCGTCGATTTTCTCGTGACGATCCTCGACAACGTGCTTTCCAAAGGGCTCCCTGTTTCGACTGTGCTCGAAATTTTCGCCTTGAACATTGCCTGGATGCTCTCTCTTTCAATTCCGATGGCAGTGCTTGTTGCGTGCCTTATGGCTTTTGGACGCCTTTCTGGAGATCAGGAAATTACGGCGATGAAGGCGGCCGGTGTTTCTCCGCTATCGCTGATGCGTCCCGTACTTCTTGTCGCGGTGCTTCTTTCTGAACTTTTGATTCTCTTCAACAATTGGATCTTGCCGGAGGCGAATCACCGGTCCGTAGAACTGATGAGCGCGGTTTCTCGCAAGAAGCCTCACGCTTTTATTGATGATAAGCGCTTGGTAACGCAATTTCCTGGGGTCCAGCTTTGGGTGGACCGCATTGATCCGTCCACTGGAACTTTGTACGGAATCCAGATTTTTGAAACGGAGGACAGAGGTTCTCCGAGAATTGTACTCGCAGATAGCGCTACGATGGATTATGTAGACCATGGGGCGACCCTTATGCTCCGTTTAAAGAGCGGGGAAAACCACATTGTAGATGCAGATGAGCCCGGCAATTATTTCCGCATCCGATTTTCTTCGGAAGATTTTGCGGTGAAGAATGTCGATGACCGCTTGGAAATGCGAAACCGCAATCACCGGAGTGACCGGGAAATGCCGGTGGAGATGATGCTCGATGTAATTGAGGACGCAAAAAAGGGTGAAGAAAAGATTATTGAGGAAAGCAAGAGCTCGCTCTTCCCGGATCTGGTCCGTTTGAGGGAGCTTGTAAAGGGCGATTCCGTAGTTCCCAAGGATGGGAAATTTAATTTGGACCCGGATTCTCTTCGGCATATAAGGGCTCTGCGGGATGTTTCGATGGCGGAACGCACCCGTCTCCGTTTAGTCCGCCGCACTTCGGAACGCGCAGAAAATGAACGGAAGAGACAAGCTCAATATTGGGTGGAGGTGCATAAAAAATTTAGTACGTCCGTCGCTTGTTTTGTATTTGTCCTCATCGGGGCACCTCTAGGCATTATGGCGCGCAAAGGTGGTATTGGTACGGGTGTTGTTTATAGCATCGCATTTTTCGTGCTGTATTGGGTTTGCCTCATTGGGGGCGAGAACTTGGCGGACCGCCTAATTATTACGCCAGAATTCGCTATGTGGATTTCTAATGTACTCATTGGAACTTTTGGAATTTTCCTCACTTGGAAAATGTGGAGAGACCGCTATTCGGGAGTGTCACCTCTTGCGCGAGTGACCGCATTTTTCCGCCGCATCGTTTTCCGTTTTTGGCACCGCAAGCCCAAGGGAGAATTCAAATGAAGTTCTCTCGTTACCTTGTATTCAATTTTATCAAGATGTTCTTGCTCGTGCTTTTAGGCGCAATCTTCATGTTCATCGTGATAGATTTTGTGGGCAATATCCGCGTATGGCTTGCCCGCGATTTGAAGGACGCTGAGGATTATTACATCGCCTATTTTCCATATATCCTTTATCTGGTGACGCCGGTAGCTTTGTTCATCGGGGTCGTTGCTTCTGTGGGGAATATGGCCCGCCATTTGGAAATGATGGCTATCCAGGAATCGGGCCTAAGTCCTTTTCGCGTACTAGTCCCCATTTTTGGTGTTGGTTTGCTCCTGACTGCGGGCTCTTGGTACTTGGATGCGAACGTGCTTCCCGATGCGAATCACAAGCGCTATGAAATTATGGAGCCGATGTCGCAGCAGCGGAGAGATCCGAGAATTAAGGATAAACGCGATTTTGCCTATATCGGCGGCGACAAGACCAGCTGGTATATGAAAATGTATGGGGGAGATTCAAAGCTCGGCCGTGACGTACTCCTCCTTATCTACAGGAACGGAGATCTTGCGGAACGCTACGATGCCCGCCGTCTGCGTTGGATAGCCCCTGTCGTTGACACCGTGAAAACGACGGCGGAAAAAGATACTTCTTCTCATCCATTGCCGAAGAAGGTTGTGAATGTGGAAGATAGCGGATATTGGCAGCTTGAAGAAGGATATCAGCGCGTCTTTCAGAAAGATGGAACGATCACCGTGCGCCATTTTGTCCGTGAAAGCCTAAAGCAAAAGACTTCGCTCCGCCCGGAGGACTTTTTGGATGAGCGGCAGCGCGGCGATGAAATGGATGCGAAAACGATTCTCCGGCGCATTGAAGCCCTGCGGCGTTCGGGAGAAAGTACGCGGAAATTGGAAACCGCGTATTATTTCAAGTTTTCTGGCTCGATGATGAATTTCTTGGTTCTCCTGATAGGCGCGGCCTTGGCTCACCGGTTTAGCCGTTCTGGGGGGCTTTCTCAGAAATTTGGGGTTGGTATTTTCCTTGTGTTTAGCTATTATGTAGTGATAAGAATAGGACTTAAAATGGGCGAAAACGGAGTACTCTCTCCATTTCTCTCAGCTTGGATAGGGCACATTATTTTTGCCATTATTGCTGTGTTTATGCTCCAGCGCTCTTTCCGGTTGTAGGGCAAGATTGTTTTGGGTAATGAAGAATGTCAGATATCTTATATGTGATTTCCGGTTTACTTCTAGGTCTTGCATTTCAAGGCGGTCTCTGGCTGTTTTCCATTCCGTTTGCGGTTGTTGCTTTTGTGCTGGGATGGCTGAACCGTCCTAGTCTTCCTCCGGCATCTTCTGTTTCTGGAGCAGTTCCTGTACTGAGAGCTACGCGTACTACGGATGTAACGGCTGTTGGACGGATTTTAAGGTCAGTTCCTCAAACGGGTGTGGTTTCCATTGTCCGCGACGTTTTTGAAGCATACCCTGGCGTGGGTGATTCTGCTCTTGAAAAACTCAAGGGCCGCGAAATCTGGGATAAGATGGAACGCGATCTGGATCCGGTTTATCGCTCTTCTTTGCAGTCCATACTATCGCTTATTCCAGGAGCCCGCTCTGTACTTTTGTTTTTCAAAACGGGAGATGGTAAGGCTTTTGCGCTTCGTCAATTTGCCTCCTCTGCAGAAGATGAAATCAATTTGATGGCAACCATTCCTGAAAATTCGGGGCTCATCGGGCAATTGGCCCGTCCAGATATTCTCCGCATTTTGGAAGGCGACCTTCCGAATGGCAAGGGGCTTGGCTATTATAAGACAATTTCTCCGGTTCATTCTGTGGTGGGCGTTCCGATGATCAACTCTAAGAAGCAGCGCGTTGGCGCCCTTGTTGTCGATTCCTTGGAATTCAAGGCGTTTCCCCCTTCGATTGTCCCCATTCTCACGAATTTTTGTTCCACCTATTATCTTCTTACGTATAAGAGTTTTGCTTCGGCCCAGAATTTTCGCGAGAAGAAAAAGTTCCATGAACTTTCCAACTATCAGCAGAATTTCTTTACTACCATGCCGCTCCGCGATACATACAAGCAGATCTTTGAATATGTGAGCGCCAATTTTCTCTCGGATCGTTTGATGATTCTCGCTTTTGAAAATCCAGAACGCGGAGAGGGCTCCGTTGCTTTGTGTTATGGTGAAGACAGCGAAGCTCTGCAAGGGTTCAAGTTCTCTGTAGATGACAAAGGCATTCTCCCCTTGGCGATGATGCAGCACGGTTCTTCGGAACGCGTATTTTCGGGCCGCCCTGCTGAATATGTGCTCCGCATTAATGACAATGAACCGCGGAATCTTTCGCTGCGCTATTTGTTCGTGCAATCCAATTCGATGACGACTGATGATATGGCAGAGAACCGTCCAGCGGAAATTGCGATCTGCCTTGAACGCAAGAATCCGATTAAGTTTGACCAATTTGAAAAAGATCTTCTCAAGTTCTTAGTGAACATTGCCTATTTTGCCTATCAACGAGGACGCCAGTTTGAGAAGGAACAGAATTTGGCCGGGCGGGATGGTTTGACGGGGTTGATGAACCGCCATTCGCTGGATGAAGAACTCAAAAAATTGGATTTTATCCACAGAGAAAAGAATGTCGGCGTGATGATGATGGATATCGATCACTTTAAATACATTAATGATACCTACGGACATCCGGCCGGAGATGATGTGATCAGAGGGATTGCAAACCGCATTGTTTCCGTAGCGCAGGGAGAGCATAATGTCATCGCACGCTATGGCGGTGAAGAATTTGTTGTGGCGCTTCCCGGCGTTTCGGAAGAAGTTCTGCTTGAAAAGGCAGAAAAAATTCGCGAAGCGATCGGTTCTCTTTCTTTCGACATTCACCGTCCGGAGCGAATTCCGGTGACCGTGAGTATCGGCTGTTACTTGGTGACGCCGGATTTTAAAGGTGAAATGTCGCGAACCGTGAGCTATGCGGACCAAGCTCTTTATTCTGCGAAGGAAAGCGGTCGCAATCGCGTTGTAGAATACAAGAAGACAGGAACGGATCAGCAGTCAATCGATCCGATTCAAGGCTCTTGATTAAAGGCTTTCTCCTGTCAAACCTCAACAGTATTAAAGCGAGCTTTGCCGTTGCATTCGTTTTTGACAATTTTACTTCATCAAAGCAATTTTTAGAGGTGCCCTAAGAATGTTCACCATGCTCGATTGGATTGTCCTTGTCCTATACATTCTTTTGTCTGTAGCGATCGGCCTTTGGGCATCTAAGGGAAATAAGGGCTATAATGATTACATGCGGGGTGGAGGAGCGATGCCGTGGATTGCCGTTGGCATCAGTCTTATCGCCACCTCTGTAAGTGCAACGACTTTTTTGGGAAACCCTGCTGAGTCCTATTCAATGGATATGTGCTTTTTGATGAACAATGTTGGCGCATTTATTGCCATTATTGTTGTGGGTTTTGTATTCATTCCGCGGATCCGCAATTTGAAAATTTCAAGTGCATACGAAATTTTTGAAATACATTTTTCTCCTTTTGTGCGGCGCTTGGCTGCTGTTTTTTACAGTTTGCATTTGCTGCTCCGGATGGGAATTCTCTTGTATGCACCGTCTTTGGTGCTCGCCCCGATTTTGGGAATAGACATTCATATTGCAATCCTCCTTACGGCAATTGTCGCAACCCTTTATACTTGGTATGGCGGCTTTAAGGCTGTTGTTTGGACGGATGTAATGCAGTTTGCTGTTCTCTTTGGAGGAGGGCTTATCGCTCTTTGGATTTTATCAAAGGGAATCGGAGGCTTTGGCGAAATGCTTTCTTTAGCTGAAGCGGCGCATAAAACTCATTTCTTTGATGCCTCTGATTGGAATCCGGCGAATGCGCGGAACTTGCTTTCGGCAGGCTTGGCTTATGCGGTGATCGAGATTGCCATCCGCGGTTGCGACCAGCAGTTTGTGCAGCGCTATCTAAGCTGCAAGTCTGTGAAGGCGGCGAACGCTTCTAGTGTGCTCAGTATGGTGCTAGGTATTTTTGTTTCTGTGCTTTTCTTCTTGGTGGGCGCGGCGCTTTTTGTTTATTATCGAGTGAAATTTGTTTCTCCTCTGCCGGCAGATTTGGGTATTAACCAAGTATTTCCTTATTTTATTGTAAATGTTCTTCCCCCGGGAGCGACGGGCCTCGTTGTGGCTGCTATTTATGCGGCGGCAATGAGCAGCCTTTCGAGTGCTATCAATGCCTTGGGGAATACGACAGTGAAGGATATATTCCTTGTGCGGGATGAAAGTGCGAAGGCGTTATTCAAAGCAAAACGCTGGACGCTCCTCTGGGCTCTTCTCAGCACGGCATGTGCCTTTGTTGCCGCTGATATGCAGAGTTCCCTCCTTTCCAATGCCCTGTTTTTTACGGGGCTTTTCACCGGACCCCTTCTCGCTTTGTTCCTGCTCGCTTTTTTTACAAACAAAATAACAACGCCAGCTGTGGTGATCGGCGTCTTTTGCGGAATGACTTCGATCCTCCTCTTTAACCGGATCCCGGTGATACCCGCGTATAACCCTCCTTTTGCCGGCGTTTTCAGCTTTTTCTGGAATCCGGCCATTTCTTGCTTTACGACGGTTGTAGCAGCAAATATCCTTCGCTTTGCTTTTCCAAAAAAATCGGCACTGGAGGCCTTGTGATCGAAGAAGAAGATTCCCGTTGGATGCAAGTAGCACTCCGCGAAGCAGAGAAGGCTTATGAGGCTGGCGAAGTTCCAATAGGCGCTGTTATTGTAAAGGACGGGCGTTGCCTTGCTAAAGCTTATAATCAGGTGGAAACTCTGAAGGATGCGACGGCTCATGCGGAAATTATCGCCATTGGGGCGGCCTCTTCTCAAGTGGGGAATTGGCGGCTTTCGGGAGCTACGTTGTATGTGACGCTTGAACCATGCCCAATGTGTGCGGGAGCGATCCTCAATAGCCGGATATCCCGTATTGTATTTGGTTCTCCGGATTCCCGATTTGGCGGCTGTGGTTCTACAATAGATGTCATTACCAACAATGCCTTGGGTGTGAACGTTCAGGTGACGGGAGGCGTGCGCGCTGACGAATGCCTCGGACTTATCCGGGCTTTCTTTATGGAAATGCGCCAAAAGAAGGGTGATTCGGGAGCAAAGCCTAGTTCGCTTTTTCCCGCATAGTTATTTTTGAAAGTATGAACCGTTTTGCGTTCCTCATCCCATTCACTTTTTTTTCCTTTGCTTTCGTAGCTTGCGACGATCACAAAGTAACGCTTTCCTTTAATACTCAGAATCCGGCTCCTGAAGATTATGAACTTCGGTCTTCACTCCGCGTTTTAGTAGATTCCCAAGCGGATTCTTCGAATGCGCAGAATCCAGAATCGATGAATGCCGATATCAGAGTCCGCCTGCATTCGGAGCTCCTTTCTGCCTATGATGATGGCTCCGGCCGGTTCCTGCTCCGGGTGGATTCTGCAAATTATACGTCGGATACAAGGTCTGTGGAAGAGTCGGATCACATAGAACGCTATTTGAAGACCCAGGCGTTCCAATTCAAGATGGCGGAAAATGGAGATATGAAATCGGTCTCCTTCGACGATTTTGTCGCTTTGCCGGATATAGGCGATGTGGACATCCGCAAAGTTTTTTTGAAAATTCAGCCTGTGCTTCCGTCCTCTCCGATTGCTGTGGGTGAATCTTGGGAACGCCAGCAGGTGATCAGCGATGACAACGGAAAACAGAGTATTGCATACAAATGGTTCAAACTCGAAGAGATCTTCATGCGGGGCGGAGTACAACTTGCCAAAGTGCAGATGAACGTCCGCTATAAGCAGAGGAGTGAAGATGATTCCCAGCTCCTTGAAAGCTCGGATTTTGTCTTGGGATCGGGGTCGGTGATTTTTGATGTAAAAGAGGGAAAAATTGTGGAAGGGGAGCTTTCCATTGATGGCAAGGTGCGCCTGATTGAAAAACAGTCCGGAGATACGATTCCCGATTTGAGAGTGCATCAAAAGATTTCGCTCCGGAGTTCGCGTTAATATGAAACGAAGCTTCTGGATTCTTTTTCTGTTGTTTTTTTTCGGAGTCTCTTTTGCGGTAACTCCATTCCCTTCGATCAAACATCATAAAGTTTTGCTTCGCGCGTCTGCATCGCCTTATCTTCTAGAGTCGAGTTTTATTTTGGCTGAGGATGATACTCTTAAAATTGAGCCCGGGGTAGAAGTCTTTTTTAGCGGCTATGCAAAACTTTTTTGCCGTGGAACTGTCGATATTGAAGGCTCTGTTAAAAAGCCAGTTGCTTTCCGCAATGCGGATTCTGGAGAGTCTTGGAACGGGATTTATCTTTCTACCGGGGATCGTTTTTTTATTGTAAAAAATCTGATCGTAGAAAATGCTTTTCGCAATACGGTCGTCCGTTCTTCGGGTATTTTTGACAACGTTAAATTTGTTAACAATTACTATGGCTTGTGGGTGGAAAATTCTCCCAAGTTTGATCTTGTAGGAGGGGAATTTTCCCGTAACCGGTTTGCTCTTTCTGTTGGGGCGGGGACTGTGCGCTTCCGCAAGATAAAGTTTCACGACAACGTTTTTGGACTCTACCTTTCAAAAGGTTCCACTTTTGACGGCGATTCTCTTTCTGTGAAGGGCAATTTGGAGGCCGATATCCGCCGGGAATCCGATGAACTTGCAGGACAGGGCCGCCGGGTGTCGAGAAGTGTATGGCAGCGCATTGAAGCCGGATTTTAAAAAGGTATATTGTTCCCGTGGAAGAATCATTTCGCAGAGCAATTCGGAAAATGACAGGTTCAAGCCTGCTTCGTTTAGGAGCACGACCGGATCGCGCTTCGGAAATGGCAAACCTTTCTCAGGCAATGGATGCTAGGTGGTCAATTGCTCTTTTTGAACATTTGGATGCTGCAATTGAAAATCCGCATAGTATGATGGCTGGCCCGGAAATGATTTCTTATGGCGCTACGGCTTGGAAAATTGCCATTGAGGATTTTCCGATCATCATCGATGAATATCGCACCAAATTCAATGAGTTCCGCGCTAAATGGATGCAGCGGTTTGCGACTGATGAAATTACCCGGATGCTTGTCCAGAACGAATTTGTGCTAAAGGATGACAGGGGCTGGTTTTTTTCGGCAAACTCCGAAAAGCAGAGAACTCTTTATTTTTCGACGATACACCTGATGGTGGGCGATGCTGAAAAATTGTTGGTCAACCTTTCTGGCCGTGTCGAGCACTTGCAGGACAAGCTTTCCAAGCTTTGGTACAGGGAAAGTGCGATCGACCCTGTGTCGAAAGTATTGCCCTCTTTGGAGGCTTCCCTCCGCGATAGTGAATATGTGCTGATTGCGCGTCTTCGCTCTTCGCTTGCTGTACTTGCCCGCAAGCGTTTCGATCAGGCTTTCAAATCCAAGACCAAGGATCGCCGCTTTCCGACGTCCGTTTCCTGTGCCCGCGACGTAGGGTCTTTGTGGAATAGCAGCTTTGCCTATGAAAATGCGTTTCTCGCTTATACGGATGATTTTTGCGATTATGCCTGTGGACTCACATTGCTGATCGGCGAATGGTATCGCGATAAATGGCTTTTGTATTTGCGCGGGTTTTCCCGTGGACAACTTGACCTTTTTACTCATAAAACCGTGGAATGAAATAATGAAAAACTCTTCTAGGATCGTATTGTTACTCTCCATTTTGGGAGCGATTCTCTTGGTGGCGAGTTCCGTCTATTTCGGATCTCCTCTTTTCGGCTGGCTGATCATCATCGCCATTGTCGCCATTTATGTCATCTCTTGCACGAACGTATTCCGCGGACTTGCCAAAGTGGATAAAGAACGGGATTCGATCGATCGCTATGCTTCGCTTTATGATGCGGGAAGTGCGCCATCGGATGCGGACGTTCAAGGTGAAGGGCTCCTCAATCAGCGGATCCGCTTTTTGCGTTCGCTCAAGGCAAAGAAGGTCGCTCTTTCCGTTCACGACTTGGAATTTTTGAAGACAGTCTGGGCGGCCAAGGAAGATCTCGTTTCCAAAAGCAGCGGAGGCGTTGTGATTCTCCTCGGCCTTATGGGGACGTTCTTTGGCTTGATGCTATCCATTTCTACGGCGGGTTCGGCTATTGATGCTACGGCAACATCCGAAACCACTTTGGGCATCATTCAAAACATTTTTTCCAGTATGAAGGGAATTTTTGGATCTTCTCTTTGCGGACTTTTTGCCGCATTGATTTTGAATGCGAACCATTCCATTTATGAATCTGCGCATGATTCCCTTTTAGCGAAATTGGATGAATTTACTTTGTTTCATTTGATTCCGACCTTGGAAAGCCACGAAGACGTTGCAGTGGAAAT
>Ga0172378_10003379_pt1 | contig 15020 bp, 13 predicted proteins | sample GrowelOW332metaG_FD_119755 | JGI IMG/M metagenome (GOLD analysis project Ga0172378, IMG submission 119755) | Groundwater microbial communities from an aquifer near a municipal landfill in Southern Ontario, Canada - Pumphouse #3_1 metaG | ecosystem: Environmental > Aquatic > Deep subsurface >... | reverse complement strand
GGCATTTTAATTGTGCCAGCGACAGGACGTGTTTTAGCAGAAGTCCCCGATGAATTATTAACATTACCAGGGATTCGCTATGTGATTACCTCAAATGGGGCAAGTGTTGTAGATCTGAAAGAGAAAAAGCAACTCTTGAAAAATCAAATTGAGCCAGAAGAAGTAAAAAAAATGTTGCCACTTTTTTCGCAATATGATTTATTTAATGAAGCTTATATTGATGGCAAGACATATGTTTTAGAAGATTGTTTAGAACATTTAAAAGACTATGCCATTCCAAAACGCTACCATCCACTTTTTTTAAAAACACGGGAAAGGGTGAAAGATCAGGAAAGCTACAATCGTATGGTTTTAGAAGAAGGGGTTGAAAAATTTAATATCTTTTTTAAAGAGATGCAAGATAGAGATCGTTTAGCTCAAGACTTAGAAAATGACCCTTCTTTTGAGATTAATTTGACCATTGCGCTAGAATACAACCTAGAAGTGAATGCAATAACTGCAACAAAAGGGAATGCCCTCGCCATGTTATGTGATCATTTAGGGATTAAACAAGCAGAAACCATGGCTTTTGGAGATAGTTTAAATGATTTATCAATGTTAAAATATGCTGGATTGAGTGTGGGGATGAAAAATGGGCATCCAGATTTAAAGGCAGCAGCCGATATCATTGCGGATACGAATGATCAGAACGGCGTAGCAAAAAGTATAGAGGCGTTTATTTTACAACCAGAATTAGAAGATGAAAAACTTTTATTTGTCGAATATCCGCAGTGCTCAACCTGCCGAAAAGCGCGAAAATTTTTAGAGGCTCATGAGATTCCATTTGAAAAGCGACATATTCTGGAAGCACCTTTATCAGAAACAGAAATCAAGGCATTAATGGAGCTTTATGAGGGTGAACCGCGTCAATTTTTTAATACACATGGAAAAGTGTATCGAGAAATGGGGTTGAAAAATACCATTAAAACAATGGGAGAAGAAGAAATGATTCATTTGTTAGCATCGAATGGGATGCTCCTTAAAAGACCAATTGTTAAAAAAGGAAAAAAGGTCATTGTGGGCTTTAAAGAACAAGAATGGGAAATTTTTGTTAAAGGGATTTAAGCGAAAGTTTATCATTGTAAAGCATAAACATTTATGATAAACTAAGGCTAAATAAAGATAAAGGAGTACAATCAATGAGTAATGTTACATTTGATGCATCAAAAGTTACAGGGTTTGTTGCAGAGCATGAAGTAGACGCAATGAAGAAAAAAGTTTTAGCAGCACGTGATGAACTCTTTTCACGCCAAGGTGCAGGAAATGATTTCTTAGGATGGGTTGACTTACCGATTAATTATGATAAAAATGAATTTGATGAAATCAAAAAATCCGCAGAAAAAATACGTGAAAATTCAGAAGTTTTAGTGGTGATTGGAATTGGTGGTTCTTATCTTGGTTCAAGAGCAGCAATTGAATTTTTGCAACATCATTTTTATAATGTTGTTGATAAAAAAGTACGTAATGCACCAGAAATATATTTTGTGGGCAACAATATTAGTGCTTCTTATTTAAAAGATTTAGTTCAAGTGATTGCAGATCGAGATTTTTCCATTAATATTATTTCCAAATCAGGAACGACAACAGAACCGGCAATTGCCTTTCGAGTTTTCAAAAAAATGTTGCAAAAAAAATATGGGATTGTTGAGGCAGGACAGCGAATCTATGCCACAACCGATCATGCCTGTGGCGCCTTAAAATCAGTGGCAGATCAAAGTGGGTATAAAAGCTTTGTGATTCCAGATGATGTTGGAGGACGGTTTTCTGTATTAACAGCGGTTGGATTACTTCCCATTGCGGTAGCAGGGATTGATATCGATGCTTTGATGCAAGGCGCTGTTGATATGAGAAAAATTGTTTCTGAAAATAAGTTTGAAGATAATGTTGCTTTGCAATATGCGGCTTACCGAAATATTTTACATGCAAAAGGTAAAAGTGTGGAAGTTTTAGCGAATTATGAACCAGCATTCCATTATATTTCAGAATGGTGGAAACAGCTCTATGGAGAAAGTGAAGGCAAAGACCAAAAAGGTATTTTCCCAGCAGCGATCGATTTAACAACGGATTTACATTCTATGGGGCAATTCATTCAGGATGGGGCTAGAATTATGTTTGAAACAGTACTTAATCTTGAGAAAAGTACCGACACACTTGTTATAGAAAATGAAGAAAATGATTTAGATGGTTTAAATTATCTAGCTGGAAAAGATATGGATTTTATCAATCGGTCTGCAATGAATGGGACAATTTTAGCCCATACAGATGGCAATGTTCCCAATTTGATGATTAATATACCGGCTAAAGATGCCTATACTTTAGGCCAATTGTTCTATTTCTTTGAATTTGCTTGTGGCGTTTCGGGGTATGTTTTAGGCGTGAATCCCTTTAACCAACCGGGTGTAGAAGCGTATAAAAAGAATATGTTTGCCTTACTTGGAAAACCGGGATATGAAGCCGAAAGAAAAGCCTTATTAAAAAGACTATAAAAGTGTAAAAGCAGTGAACGTGAAAAGAGGATTTAAAGGGTAAAACCTTTAGAGTCCTCTTTTTTTATGGTGCTTAAAAAAAAGAAGGGGGCCACTGATTGTGACATCCTTCTTTTTTATGAAAAAGAGATTATTGAATAACTTTAAGACCACCCATAAATGGTTGTAAAGCATCAGGAATCGTAATGGATCCATCAGCATTTTGATAGTTTTCTAGAATAGCGGCAAAAGTACGGCCAACGGCTAAACCAGAGCCATTTAAGGTATGGATAAAACGGGTTTTCTTTGTTTCAGGATCACGGAAACGAATATTGGCACGGCGCGCTTGATAATCTTCAAAGTTTGAACAAGAGCTAATTTCGACATAACGATTATAGCTTGGCATCCAGACTTCAATATCATACGTTTTTGCAGCACTAAAGCCTAAATCACCTGTACACAATTCAACAACACGATAAGGAATTTCTAAAAGTTGTAAAATGACTTCAGCGTCATTTGTCAGAGATTCTAATTCGGCATAAGAGGTATCAGGATGTGCAAATTTGACCATTTCAACTTTATCAAATTGGTGATTACGAATTAAACCACGCGTATCTCGGCCAGCGGAACCCGCTTCTTCACGGAAGCAAGGTGTATAAGCGGTGTATTTAATAGGTAAATCAGCGGCATCCAAAATTTCACCACGGTAAATATTGGTAACAGGGACTTCTGCTGTTGGCACAAGGAAAAAGTCTTCTTTTTCTAAATGAAAAGCATCATCTTCAAATTTTGGTAATTGTCCGGTACCGGTCATACTGGCACGATTGACCATAAAAGGAGGAGCGATTTCAGTATAGCCTTGTTCTTCTGTGTGAATAGCAAGCATAAAGTTTGTAATCGCACGTTCAAGACGTGCGCCTTTGCCTTTAAACATAGTAAAACGTGCACCAGTGATTTTAACGGCACGTTCAAAATCGAGAATGTCCAGTGCAGTACCTAGATCCCAATGGGCTTTTATGTCAAAATCAAAGGGGTGTGGTTCACCAAAACGGCGTATTTCTTTATTGTCAGAATCATCTGTCCCAATTTGTATTTCAGGGTTTGGAAGATTTGGAAGATAAAGCAATGCAGCACGTAAATCGGCTTCCACTTTTTTTAAAATATCATCTTCTGCTTTAATCTGATTAGAAAGATCCTTCATTTCAGCAAATACAGCAGTACAGTCACTACCTTCTTTTTTAAGTTTTGGAATCTGTTTAGAAACCGCATTTTGTTTGGATTTCATTTCTTCAACACAGGAAATAATTTCACGGCGTTTTATGTCTAAGTCTAAAACGTCCTTGACGCAGTAATCACCATTTCGAGTATTGAGGCTTTTTTCGACGGCTTCAACATTTTCTCTGATTCGTTTAATATCTAACACGATAGAATCTCCTTTTTTTTTGTTAATTATATCTTAGCATAGGGGCCATATCTTTTCAACCCCTATTTTGTAGTTTGGGATAATTGATCAAGGACGGTTTTTAAGGCATCAATTTTTTCGCCATAGGTTGTCCAATCTCCATTTTTTTGTGCGGTTAAGGCTTCATCATATAAGGTGCTTGCTTGATCAGAAAGACTAGTAATCGTTGATAAAACAAGGCCTGTTGATGCGATAGAAGTCGTATCTGTTGTTGTGCTTTGCGAATCAGCATCAAATCCATCAAAAATTTGTGCGAGGGCTTCATCTAAAGTGTTTTCCATGACAATGTTGTTTTGATAAGCAACAATGACTTTTTTTACTTCGGGAAGATTATTTTCACCACCTGTAGCTTCGATATAGACAGGTTCTACATAAATAATCGCATTTTCGATTGGAATACACATCATATTGCCGCGCAGAACACGGGACCCTTCTTGACTCAATAAGGTTAATTGTGGGGAAATGATTGTGCTTTGCTCAATCCGTTGCTCGATTTGAAGTGGGCCATAAACTACTTGTGATTTTGGAAAGCGGTAAAGAATCAATTGCCCATAATCATCACCATCAGAAATACCGGCGAGCCAGGCCACCATGTTGTCTTTATTACTTGGTGTAAAAGTTGTGGTTAGTATAAATTCAGCATCTCGATCAGGCAATTTCATAATCGTATAAGCAGGTGTTTCAGCGACTTCATCTTTTGAATCGCCATAAAATTGTTTGGAATTTTCCCATTGATCTTCTTTATTATAAAAGGTTTGGGAATCCTCCATATGATAGGTTGCATACATTTGAGACTGAACGCTAAATAATTTTTTAGAATAACGCACGTGTTCTCGTAGATCGGCAGGCATTTCATCAATATCTTTAATCAAATTGGGGAAAATGCCAGCATAGGTATCTAAAATAGGTTCGTCTTGGACCTTATAGAAGGTCATTGAACCATTGTAAGCATCAACGACAACTTTAACAGGGTTTTTAATATAGTTGTTATTTTGATCATCAAAAGGTTGTGAATAAGGGAAACGGCTACTGGTGGTATAAGCATCGATAAACCAATATAAATGCCCTTCTGAGAGGACAAGATAAGGGTCTTCATCATACGTTAAAAATGGGGCGAGGGTTTGAACACGATCTAAAATATTACGATGCATCAAGAGACGACTACTATCCGTGATTTCATTAGAAAATAACAACTCGGAATCACGATAATAAAGCGCAAAGCAAAGGCGCTTAAAGAAATTCAGTTGAATGCCATCACTGCCTTCATACCAGGTTTCAGCATTGGCTTGATTATCAGGGTAATCAAATTCTGGCGTTTTTGTGTTTGTAACAGCATAATCATAGTCAGCATTACCGAAATAAATAGCGGGATTAGTGACATCTAAACTTTCATAGTCGGTTTCTGGTGGAATATCACCAATAACAACTTCTGGTTGTCCAGCAGCGGTTGTTTCTTTAACAGGAGACATCGCAAGACCATAACCATGGGTATATTTTAGATGGGTATTCACCCATGTTTGAGCTTCATCCGGAAGTGCACTTGTATTTAATTCTCGTGCGCCAATAAAAACTTGGGTATAGGTATTATCAATCGTATAACGGTCGACATCAACATCATCAAAATTATAATAATTGCGAATACCTTGTAGAGAATCATACATATCTTTTGTTGGGTTTTCATCGTTGATGGGAATATTGTCAATGGTTGTTTCATTTTGATAGAGATCATCGGTTGTAATATTCGCATCTGCCGCAAATTCTTTAATTTCTACATTTTCGAGGGCATAAGATTCTCGGGTAGCCGCAATATTTTTTTCAATATAGGGCGTTTCTTGTGTATATTGACTAGGAACAACAACAAAACGTTCATAAATGGTTTGGACTAAAGAAGTGCCGAGATTAAAAACGAGCAATCCGACAAAGCAACCAATAAGCAGACGTTTTTTTTGTTTTAATCCAGCATAAATGGCAAGACCAATACCGATAATGCAAAGTCCAATACGAATATAAATACCAGGAATACCAATCATTGAATCAGCGGCACCAGCACCATAAACCATCCCTGTACCACCATAAGGCATATCAAGTAAATCCAAGAAAGAACCTAAAATGGTTAGCAAGAAAAAGCATGCCAGAAACACCCCGATTTGTAGAGAAGCAAGTTCTAGAAATTTTTTTAAAATAGGGCTTAAGCTACTGCCCGCATCACTTAAAGCCTCAATGGTTAAGACACGGTCATTTCGTTCAGAGAACATAATATAAAAAGAATAAAGAAATGTAATGACGACAACAATCCAAAAAATATTCATAACAAGATGATAAACAGATGTTAAAAAGGGTAATTTGAAAAAATAAAATGATAGATTTAATCCCCAAAGGGCATCGGTAGTATCAAATGCTTGCCCGTGATAAAATTCAAGGGCTTCCATCCAAAGGGCGTCGGCAATCCCATTTGCAAAAAGCAAAGAAATAATGACCAAGACGATATTTGTAATATGTTTTTGTTTTTTGGTTAGTTTTTTTGGCAATGCACCAATAAAACGTTGAGAAATACGTCGTAAAAAGCGGCTGTATAACGCAAAAAGAGCTAAAAAAAGAACAAATAGAGGGATACCAATTTTGAGTTTTGTTAAAAATTCTTTCCAGAAAATATTGGTAAAATCAAGCTGTGAAAACCACATATATTGAACGATTAAATAATTAAGGGATAGAAAAAGGGCAATACTGAGAAAAATAGCAAGAACTACAATGGTTATAAGTTTTCGTTTATTCATAGGGCTCTCCTTTCATGAAAACAGCAAGCTCATGAGCTAGCCGCGCAAGAGGCAGACCGACAACATTGTAAAAATCGCCATTAATTTTTTTGACGAATAAGGCACCTTGTCCTTGTATGCCGTAGGCACCAGCTTTATCTAGAGGTTCCCCAGTTTTAACATAAGCATTAATTTCATTGTCACTTAAATCAAAAAAAGTAACAGCTGTTATCTCATGGAAAACACGAAGTTGTCCGCTAGGGGCAATTAAAGTAACACCTGTAATAACCTGATGGGTTTTTCCGGAAAGACTACGCAGCATTTTTTTAGCATGAGCAGCATTAAGGGGTTTTCCCAGAACCTGGTGATTGAGCATAACAAGGGTATCTGCACCAATTATATAGGCATCATTCGGTTGGCGAAACGCAACATCAGAGGCTTTAATGCGGGAAAAATACTCCACAATTTTTTCGGCTTTTAACCCTCCAGGAATGGTTTCAGAAACATCAGGTTTAGCAAAATGGGCATTAGGATTAATCCGTTTTATTAAGACTCTCCGTCTAGGAGAGGTAGACGCTAAAATGATTTTCATGATTTTTTGGTATATAAAACCCCACAATATAGTGGTGAGGAATATATACTTTTCCTTCTATAGTATATTTAGGTTGATAAAGGAAACCTATACCCTTTTTATGAATTGAACATAAAGTCTTAAAATACTTTCTATCATATCATATTATATTACAAAGGGCGGCAAAAAGCAATCAAGGAATTTAATAAGGCGTTCTTAAAAAAGGGTGAATTAAAATATTTTTAATGCAAAAAAAGAGATGACCATTACAAAAAAATATTGAAGAAAAAGGATAAAAGTGAAGCAAAAATAAAAGATGAGACCAGTAAGGTTTATTAATTTTTAAGGAAGAAAAACCAATTAGATAGTCTAAATTGACAAACGTTATCAACCGTATTATAATAACAATTATTAGCGTATATAAAATAGAGGAAATAAGGAGAAAAAATGAAAACAGGGATTCTTTTAGTTGCTCATAGTGAAAAAATGGCAAAAGGATTAGCAGAAATCTTGGAAGAAGTAAATAATGGTAAAGTGAAAATTGCGATAGCTGGTGGCACACACGATGGGCGTCTTGGGACAAGTGCAATTAAAATTGCAAAAGCCCTCGAAGAAATGGCGCATTGTGAAGCAATTTTTGTTTTCACAGATTTAGGGAGTTCTATTGTTACAACCAAAGCAGCGTTAGCGTTAATTGATGAAACATTATTACAAAAAATTTATACAATGGATGCACCCTTTGTAGAAGGGGCTTTTGGAGCAACTGTTCGCGCAAGCATAGATTTGAATATTCCTGAAATTATTAGAACAGCTCAAAAGGGAGCGCGTATGGAAAAATTTGGACAAAAAAAAGGACATCAATAAAATGTATTATGATGTGGACAAAGCATATTTTAAAAGAGTTGTTGTAGCCTTAATTATATGGTCAAAAGAACGCGAAAAAGCCCTTTCTGAATTAGACCGAGCCTACGGTGATGGCGACCACGGGAAAAACTTAGCCATAGGGTTTTCAGAAATAAAGAAGCAATTAGAAACGCAAGAGATTGATGTACCAAGTGATCTTTTTATTCAAACAGGTATCGCATTAATGGATTATGGAGGTGGAATGTCAGGTACTTTATATGGTTGCTTTTTCATAAAAATGGGACAATTTCTAAAAAAACATTTCATACAAAGATTAGAAAGTGCTGATTATATACAAATGATCTCAATCGGGATTGAAGCGGTTAAAAAATGCAGTGGTAAAAAAATAGGGGATAAAACATTGCTAGATGTATTCATTCCCGCAGAAGAAGCGATGAAACAGGCTTATCAAGCGGGAAAACCTTTGAAGGAGTGTATGAAAGTGGCACAAAAGGCGGCAGCAGAAGGTGTTGAAAAATCTAAAGCTTATATAGCGAAAGAAGGAAAAACCAGTGCTTTTTGTGATCAAGGACGGGGATGCCAAGATCCTGGAGCAACATCAGCGATGGAAATCATTGGCATTTTTGCGCAACAATTAGCCTAAAATCGAAAAAAATTCTTTTGATTTGGTATTGCGTTTTAAAGTAATGAAGTGTATAATATAAAAAAAACGAGGAGTGACTAAAATGAAAAAGAGAAGTATATTGATTTTAATGCTTGTTGCAGCAATGGCAATGTTAGCATTTGCTGGATGCGGAAATTCAGAGACAAGCGATACCGCATCTGATGAAGCTGTTAGCAACGATGATGGCGTTTTTGTCATTGGTTTAGATGATTCTTTTCCACCAATGGGGTTTAGAGATGAACAAAACGAAATTGTTGGTTTTGATGTAGATCTTGCGAAAGAAGTAGCAGAACGGATGGGTATGACATTTTATGCACAACCGATTGATTGGGATTCTAAAGAACAAGAACTTAATGGAGATCATATCGATTGTATTTGGAGTGGTTTAACCATGACTGACGAACGAAAAGAGAGTATGACATTTTCAGAACCTTATTTAGAAAACAATCAAATCATTGTCGTTAAAAACGATTCGGATATTAAAAGTCTTGCCGATTTAGCTGGTAAAAAAGTTGGTATGCAAAAAGGATCATCTGCTTATGAAGCATTTAATGCAAGTGCGATTAAAGATGATGTTGATGAAACCGTTGAATTTGCAGACAATGTTTCCGCGTTTCAAGATTTAAATGTTGGACGGATTGATGCGGTTATTGTTGATTCGATTGTTGCTCGTTATTATATTCAAAGTCAAGATGCAGAATTTACTGTTTTAGACGACAGCTTATCGCCAGAATTTTATGGCGTTGGTTTTAAGAAAGATAATACAGAATTAAGAGACAAAGTACAAGCTGCACTAGATAGTATGGTAGAAGATGGTACAACCGCTAAGATCTCAGAAAAATGGTTTGGAGAAGATATTTATTATAAAGGAGAATGACGATAAAGGTGAATAATTTATGGATTTAACATATTTACAAAATATAACCTATCCAATGCTGAAAGGGTCACTAGTGACCCTTTCAGTTTTTGCGATTACGATTATTATTTCAATTCCACTCGGGTTTTGTTTTACATTAATGGCGAGAAGTCGTATTCGCATTTTAAATAGAATTGCTGAAATATATATTTATATTTTGCGAGGAACACCCCTTTTATTACAATTGATGGTCGTCTATTTTGGCCTACCGCTTATTCCGGGTATTGGAAAATACTTGGTTTTTGAACGTTACAATGCAGCTTGTATTGCATTTGCTTTAAACTATGCGGCTTATTTTGCAGAAATTTTTAGAAGTGGTCTGATTGCTATTGACCCTGGACAGTATGAAGCAACGAAAGTTTTAGGATTGACACGCTTTCAAACAATGATTCATGTCATTATTCCCCAGATGATTCGGGTTTCTTTACCAACCATTAGTAATGAAGCGATCACATTGGTTAAAGATACAGCGTTAGTAACCGTTATTGGTGTTACAGAAATTTTACATTATGCCAAAACAGCCGTTAATCGAGATGGAGATACCTTTGCTTTTCTTGTTGCAGCGGTTATTTATTTGCTGATTAATGCTGTACTAACGTATATTTTTAAAAAGCTTGAAAAACGATATGATTTTTAGGAGACAAAGATGGATGCAATCATAAAAGTAACCGAATTAAGTAAAAAATTTGATGATAATGAAGTTTTAAAAGCCATTAGCTTTGAGGTTGATCGAGGCGATGTGGTTGCGGTCATTGGTTCTTCAGGATCAGGAAAATCAACGCTTTTACGTTGCCTTGTTGATTTAGAAAAATCAGATTCAGGTGTTATACAAATCGGAAAACAAATACTGGCTAATAATGGTGAGTATGCGACTCCAGCAGAAATTAGAAAAATAATTTTAAAAATGGGGATGGTTTTTCAACATTTTAATTTATTTCCGCATTTAAGTGTTCGAAAAAATCTTGAATTAGCGCCAAGAGTTGTCAAAAAAGAAACAGAAGCAGAGATGAAACAACGCTGCGAAAAATATTTAAAAAAAGTTGGGTTGATTGATAAAATTGATGCGATGCCAAAAACCTTGTCGGGTGGCGAAAAGCAACGCGTAGCGATTGCACGCGCAATGATGATGGAACCGGATATTTTGCTTTTTGATGAACCAACTTCAGCCCTTGACCCAGAACTTACAGGTGAAGTGCTTAATGTTATGCAAGAATTAGCCAAAGAACATATGACAATGGTTGTGGTTACCCATGAAATGGGTTTTGCCCGTAAAGCGGCCAATAAAATTCTTTTTATGGATAATGGGATTATTTTAGAAGAAGGTCCTCCAGAAGCAATTTTCAATCATCCTACTAAAAAAAGAACACAGGAATTTTTAAAGACCATCACACAAAAAGAAGGATGAAACGTTTTAGACTTAAATAATACTTTAAAAAAAATTAAAATGCAAAAAAACAACATAAAGTGATTATAAACTATAAAGAGGCTTTTTTATTATAAAAAGGCCTCTTTATAGTTGTATTAAACCAAGTTACACTTGACAGATACTTTTAATAAGATTATAATTTATAAACAGTCTCAAATAGGGGGTCGATGAACGATAATGAAAAAAATATTAGGTATTAGTTTGATTTTATTGGTTATTTTCACACAAACAGCTTGTATGAATGATGAACAAACGGCTAGTACAGATAGTCAATTAACCGTTGCAGTTTCCATTGTACCAGAAGCTACGTTTGTCAAAGCGGTCTGTGGCGATGCAGTCAATGTCATTACAATGATTCCACCTGGTGCAAGTCCAGAAAATTATGAACCAACACCAGAAGCATTCGAACAATTTAATCAAGCAGATGTTTATTTTAGTATAGGCGTCCCTACCGAAGAAAATGGCATTTTGCCCTATGTTGGCGACAATACAGAAGTGGTCGCTTTAGAGGATGCGGTTTCTGCAGTTTATCCAGAACGCACTATTGATGGTGTTTACGATCCACACATTTGGCTTTCTCCTAAGCGTGTAGAAGTGATGATTGATGCAATTAGTGAAGAAATGGCAACCATTGATCCAGATCAAAGTGCAACGTACAAAGAAAATGCGACAACCTACAAAACAGCATTAGCAGATCTTGATGATCAGGTTCAGACCATTTTTGCAAATGAAACAACAAATAAAAATTTTATTACAACTCATCCAGCTTATGGTTATTTTGCAGACGACTATGGTTTAACGATGTACGCGCTAGAAGAAGATGGCAAAGAAGCAACCGCACAACATCTTCAAGAATTGGTTAACTTGGCAGAAGAAAAGAACATTAAAACCGTTTTCTATCAGGCTGAAACTTCTTCAGAACAAGCGGATGCATTTGCAGAATCGATTGGAGGAACTGCAATAGAATTGGCGCCATTATCAGCAGACTATATTAATAATATGCAGGAAATGGCAACGTCTATAGCAGAATCAATGCAATGAAAGCAATTGAAATCAAGCACTTAAATGTCTACTATGGACAGAATCAAGCATTAAAAGATGTGAATCTGACAATAGAAAAAGGCAGTTTTTTAGGTATTATTGGACCCAATGGTGGTGGGAAATCGACTCTCCTTAAAGCCATTTTGGGTCTTTTGTCCTATCAGGGCGATATTAAAATTTTAGATCAATCACAAGAAAAGACGCAGGGGAAAATTGGATACGTGCCGCAATTTGCGGAAGTCGAAAAAAAGTTTCCAATTACGGTTATTGATGTAATTAAAACCGCTTTTTTAAAAAAAGGAATGCATCCTTTTTTGCGATTCACACAAAAAGATGATGAAAGAGCAATGGAAAAGTTGGCAGAAACGGGCATTGAACATTTAGCACAACGACAAGTGTCAGAATTAAGTGGTGGCGAATTTCAACGAATGTTGATTGCGCGGGCGTTGGCCGTTGAACCAGATGTTTTACTTTTAGATGAACCTGTTGCGAGTGTTGATCCGGGTACACGAACAGAAATTTATAAATTGTTAACAAAAATTAATCAAGAGCAGCATAAGACAATTTTAATGGTTACACATGATGTTATGGCTATTGCATCAACGGTGACACGCATTGCTTGCTTAAATCAAGGGGTTGTTTATCATGGAGAACCAGAATTGAATGAAGAAATTTTGGAACATTTATATGGTTGTCCTGTTGATTTAATTGCGCATGGTGTACCACATCGCGTTTTACCAGAACATAAAAGGAGTGTGTGATTTTGGAAATATTAGGGTATGATTTTTTTCAAAATGGCATTATTGCGGCTATTTTAGCGAGTGTTGTTTGCGGTATTATGGGAACCCTGATTATTGAAAAAAAGCTTGTTATGATGAGTGGTGGTATTGCCCATACTGCTTATGGTGGTGTTGGTTTAGGCTATCTTTTAGGCATTGAACCTATTTTAGGAGCGGTTGCTTTTTCTGTTGTAGCGGCACTTGGTATTGGGTATATTAACCGAAAAGGTGGCGTTTATACCGACATTATTATTGCCCTTTTTTGGTCGTTAGGTATGGCACTTGGAATCTTTTTTATTGGATTAATGCCAGGATATCCGCCTGACATGTCGACTTATCTATTCGGAAACATTTTAACGGTAAAACGTAGTGATTTAATCGTTATGGCTATTTTAGTGGTTGTTATTGTGAGTGTGATTTCGATTTTTTGGCAAGATTTTAAAGCGTGGCTTTTTGATAGTTATTTTTCGCGCATTATGGGGTTGAAAACAATCGCTATGGAGTACGGGCTTTTAATTTTAATTGCCTTAACCGTGGTTGTACTGATTCGTGTTGCTGGGATTATTCTTGTTATTGCATTGCTAACGGCCCCTTCTGGAACAGCCAGTTTACTGAGTCAAAAATTATCAACGCGCATTTGGTTGTCTATTGTGATTGGTCTTTTTTGCAGTATATCAGGACTTTTTATTTCTTATTTTATGAATATTGCTTCTGGAGCAACCATTATTATGTTCTCCGTTTTAGTCTATGCACTGGTCTATGCGGCTAAGCATTTAAAACACTGTTAAAATAAAAATTCTTCAGTACGCGGCGTTTGCATATAGGTTTTAGGGCATTGCTTTTCTTGATTATAGGCAAACCACAATTTAGTTAAAGCAGCTTCAAAAGAAATATTGCATAGGGGCAGACCGCCTACTGAAAATAGGGAGTGAGCGCTTGCATATTGGGCCTGATTAAGATCCTTATAAGAGATTAAATAATGATCAATATCAGGAGTACTTTTAATGAAAGTTGCTAAAGAAGTGGGTGCGTTTTTACGAACATTTCCTGTGCCAGAATGATATAACACATGAAGGATTGCTTTTGGTGGCGTTGTGTTAACATCTAAATAGCGATAATCCAGTCCGGGATATGTTTTTATAGCTAAAATGGCATTCTTGAAATCTGGCGGATCAATAATATAATTTTTTTTATGAGTAGCTGTTTCTTTAAGATGAGCAGCTGCTTTTTTATCGTCGAATACAAATTTTCCCTGATCAAAATGGGCGAGCGGGTTTTTACCAAAACTTTCAAAAGCATCCTTGACAAAATCCGCTTCACACAAGCGTGAACCTAAATGAATTTTCAGAGGTTTTTGGGTGTTTTGATAAGCGGTAAAAACACCGGGCAATCCAACCTTATAAATAAAATCTAAGGCACCCGAAAGATTTGCTAAGCCATTACTTTGAGGATGAGCTAAGGGATGAGCCGCACAAATGATAAAAACGGGTAGTGGAATATTTTTCAATCCATAAGATAAAGCAGCCGCAGTATAGGGCAAAGTATCAGAGCCGTGTGTGACAATGATACCTTTATAAACACCAAGATCAAGGAAAGAAAAAACATTTAGAAGGGTTGACCAGTCTTGCGGTTCAAGGTTTTCACTTAAACAGTGAAGTGGTGTAATACTTTCAAAAGCAAAAGGATAAATGCTTTGGATGAGGGTGTCTGTCATTAGGCGAAGTTTTCCTTGTTTAGACACATCAATGGTTTTGCCATGAATAATAGATTCAATGGTTCCACCGGTATGAATGATTAAAATTTTGTCCATTTAAGAGCTCCTTTTTGTTAAAGACGGGGATGATCCGCTTTAAAAGGTTTTTCGTTTTAGGCGGATTAAGAAATAAAATAACTTGATGATATTATAACACAAAAGGAGAAATGAATAGCACCTAAAATTGTTTTGTGGTATAATAAAATAAGAAGGTGAAAAAGGAGAAAAAATATGAAACATCGCCAATATGATATTGTTATAGCTGGTGGTGGAGCATCTGGCATTGT
>Ga0172378_10003378_pt1 | contig 15020 bp, 15 predicted proteins | sample GrowelOW332metaG_FD_119755 | JGI IMG/M metagenome (GOLD analysis project Ga0172378, IMG submission 119755) | Groundwater microbial communities from an aquifer near a municipal landfill in Southern Ontario, Canada - Pumphouse #3_1 metaG | ecosystem: Environmental > Aquatic > Deep subsurface >... | reverse complement strand
CCGTTGATGGAAAGTACTATACATCATCAGGAATAACGGCGGGAATAGATATGAGTTTGGGATTCATAAAAGATAAAGTCAATTATGAAGCGGCAAAGATGATAAGCAAGGCTCTCGAGTATTTGTGGAATGAAAACAAAGATGTTGATCCATTTGCGGGATGAATCCACCCATTTCATCTCACAAAATCTTTAATTTGTTTATTGAGTCGGGGATAAGAATTGTTCACTCGCTGATTTAACTGTCCTTCTTGATCCTTTGGAACTGCGCCTCGAACCTCACTACTTGAATCGCGCCAAGCTTACGTTTTCTAAACGTCTCTACGGCCTCATTGAGACTCGCGCTAGCTTGGGAATTCCTGTGAGGACTGGCCTCAAAGTCCGCAGAACTTCGCAACGGTCTTCGTGGCCTTATGGGTCGACACGCTTTGGACGTGCATCTCCGCAAGTGCAAGCCTTAGTGCCTTTTCGTATCTGATTCCGGTTTTCAGTGACTTGTGGAAGATACCGGTTTCACGGGTTTGGGAAATGCTTTGCTTTGAGATTACTTGATCGTTCCTGTTTCATGGCCTCGTTCATCATCATTCGGAAAACATCAATGATCGCATTGGGTTCCTGCTCCAGCAACGAAGAAACAAAGAATCCCCGCTATACAAAGAGATGCACTGAAGAGAATGTTGCTGACAAGTGAGATGCTGAACTTGTGCCAGATACCGTACCCACCGATTGAGTCCTTGATTGCGACAACGCCGAAATTGGAAGCGTCTGCCAACGTTAATCCTGCAAGGAGCGGAGACGCCTGTTGGGCTCGCGTGATAGCTCAGTTCCCCTGCAATTTAGGGAATAGTTCTATTTCCTTGCGCATACGACAGGCGATATTTACGCCATATTCCTGCCCGAGTTGATGAACAGCCTTCCGCACTTCTTGTAGAGCGTGCATTGCTTTTTTTCAGGCTTTGCTTGGCGACATTTCTTGAACGACAGGGAAAGTTAAAGTGCCTAGATGTCATATAAGGCTCTGGATGAGATGCTATGGGACATCTAATAACACGTTATTCCAGCAGAAGGACTCCATGTGCTGTGCGGCTTCCTTTCAGGCTCCAGATATAGGATCCATGGGGTAGTTTCGGTACTATTCCTTTTCCACTTGTAAGGGGCACTTCTGCTCGAATTGCACCGAAAGTATCCATCAGTGAAATTGTGCCATCCTGTTTGCCTGTCAGGTAGATTATGCCGTCTTTGATGTTGGCGGATTCCCTATTGTTGATGTTTTTTGTTGTGCGAGGTAGCGCCGTTATTCCCAATCCATCCACAATACCTTGACGGAACTGGTAATAGGCGTCTTTTGCATTGTAGTCTTCATCGAAGAGCAAGGCGCTCTGTCCCATGCGCCAGTATTGATTCGAATTATCGGCAATTCCCCACATGCAGAGCCAATTCACACCTGCGCTAGCCGCCGCTTTGGCGAATTCATAAAGGTTTTTAGATTGAATGCTATCATAGGCTGCGGTGCGATGTGCACTGGTGGCTGCGGCAATGGGGTCTGCATCGCCATAGTCGATTTCTGTTATATAAACTTCAAGCCCAAGGTCTTTGTACTGCTTTATTGCGAGATTCAGATTGTCCCAGTTGTAAGTACGATCTGTCCTGAAGTGCCCTTGAAAGCCCACAGCATCCAGTGGAACCCCTGAATTCAGCAAATGTTTGACCAGCTGGTAAAAAGCCCGTGATTTTTTTGATCCGTCCCAGAATTCAATCCCATAGTCTCGTAGTTCGAGTTTGGCGCTTGTATATTGACGAGCGATCTCGAAAGCCCGTCGGATGTATTTCGGATGCTGGGTATATACTTGAGCGGTTCCGGTCAAGCCCGATTTATCGCTCTCCCAGCCCATATCCTGCCAGGGGCATTTATCCGGGTTGGCATCCGTTGTTTTGTTCGCCCAATAGTTTCCATTCCACATGAAGGCTTCGTTCACCACATTCCAATAGTCTACCTTCGTGGCATTGTTGTTGGATTGCATGACCGCAGCAATCCAATGATGTAGCAATGTATCGAGATCCGCCTCCGCCCAGGATCCTGTTCCCTCTTGCAGCCAGGTGGGGAAGTAGTTCCCAGAGCCAGCCAGCAAGTGTACGGCGACTTTTTTGCCTTGGGCTTTCGCCCAGTTGATGACGCGATTCGGGTTCGTTAAATCGAACGTCACATCGTTCATACCGGAACCACCCCAGGTATCCCAGGCAGGGTACGCGGTGGTTTGGACGAGCCCGAATTCGCGTTGCATTACCGTCTGCACTTTTTCAGGCGAGGACCAATCGAAAAGTCCTTCCTTCGAAGAAGAACCGACTTCGGCAGTAGCGCCAATGAGAAGTCCATTATCAGATAGAGCGGTTCCGCTCGGTATTGTTTGAGAAAATATCATTCCAAATCCTGCGAGTAAAACCACTGGGAAAATTTTTGTTTTCAGTTTCAGCATAATTTGTCCTTTAGGAAATGCTTTCTCACTGAATTTATTCTGATTTATAGGAAGGAACAAGTTGAAATAAGACTCTAAATAACTTTACCGTGTTAACTGTATTATGTATTTTTATTTCCATGGACGATCTCGCTCTGAAAATTCTCAGTGATCCCGGACTCGATCAGGAGCCTTTACCCTCCATCCGGCAATTGGCGGCTCATTTTAGTGTGTCGACAACCACTGTTCACAAAGCGTTGCGAAAGATTCAGCAACAAGGGAAAATCTTTTGCATTCCCAGTAAGGGCTTTTTTTGGGGTGCTAAACTGGAAAGTACACCTATACCACGCGTTTTGACAACCTCCAAGTTCGAACAGGCGAGGGCTCACTTATTCTCGGATTTCCAATGTGGAGTTTATCACCCCAGTAATCCTTTGCCGACACAGCAAGCTCTATCGCAGTTGTATCAGTTGTCTCCATCGCGGATAGGCGTTTTATTACGGAATTTTGTGCAGATCGGCGTGCTGACTCGCGAAGGGCGTTCTTTTTTTCTGGCAACGCCTCATTCCGATCATTCCCACGCAACCGTGCTTGTGGTTTCTCGTTGCAATGCTGCGGGCCAGTTGCTTTTCGATTCTGAACGGGAAACGGATTTCATGAAAGCCTTTCAGAGGGAACGCATGCGATTGAATTTGCGGTTGGAAGTGGCTGGATGGTTTGAAGATTCTTCCCACAATGGCAAATTCCTGGATCAAAATGGCAAGGATTTTCAGATGCAATCCATTCCGGGGGTTCTTTTCGGAGCCATTGTATCCACTTGGTTGATGCGTTCGCCTCTTTGCGTATTGAAGAATCTGTGGAAGTTGAATATTCCAGTGTCTATTTGGTGGGAACAGCCCAGGGAGCTTTTCCCTCGACCAGATCGCAGTAGGCCTTCCACCGTTGGGTTTAATATTTCATTCGGTCAGTCTGCGGGAATCGCTGTTGGCCGCCACTTGTACCGGCAAGGTTATAAGAGCATCGCTTTTATTTCTCCATTTCATGCAAGCGAGTGGTCCTTAAATAGGCTCGCTGGTTTGCAAAATGGTTTTTGTCAGTTGACCAATACAATTAAAGTTTATGCCGATAGCAGGTACGAGAGTGCCGAAGCATTTCATAAAATTGCGGGCGTCGAAGTGGGTGAAGGGATGATCCGCCAAATATTGTCTTCGTTCATCGACGAAACCGACTTGATGCGAGAAACTGTGTGGGTCACGGTAAATGATCACACGGCTTTGATTCTGATTGAAATTCTCAAAGAAAGAGGGCTTGCGCGGCCTTATATCATTTCGTTTGACAACTCGACGATTGCCGAATCCAACCGCATTGATTCCTTCGAATTCCATACGGAAGGCATGGTGCGTCAAATGTTCTATCATCTCGAGCATCCTGGGGCTATTCTTTATCAGGATCAGGGGCTCCATGAAATGGTCGGGCGGCTGGTGATAAGACGGTGATAGTTCCTGAATGAATGCAGTGCTCCTTACCGTATCATAGCCATTGCAGGGTTTCCGCATTGAGTACCACGGTATCCTGATTTGGACAGTGACACGGTTATGCCGACTTTTTTGCGCTCTTTGAGAGAGTTCATACATCACGGGGTGCGGATCTCAAGGATTTCGGCATGCAGTTTTACAAAAGCTGCCAACAGACTGAATCCAGAGAAGTAGCCGACGAGGATTGATGGCCCGTTTCTATCAAGTTGGTGCTTGATCGAAAAAAGACCCGCTCTTGCGAACGGGTCTTTTGGAGGTGGGTATTCAGGCGTTTTAGAAGAGGTAGTAGCGCTGCGAAAGAGGAAGCGTTTCTGCGGGTTTGGAATCCACTTGGATTCCGTTGATTTTGACCATGTAAGTCTTATTGTCGACTTCAATAGTGGGTGTCGCAGAATTGAGCAGCATGTCTTTTTTGCCGATGGTGCGGCAATTGTGTACGGGGAGCACGATTTTTTCAAGTCCGAGTTCCTTCCGGATGCCTCTTTCGTAGGCGGCTTCGCTTACGAAAGTGACGGATGTACGAAGGCTAGCTTTGCCGTAGGAGCCCCACATCCCCCGCATCAAAACCGGTTCCGGCGTGGGAATGGATGCGTTTGCATCGCCCATCTTTGCTGCGGCAATGAAGCCGTTCTTGATGATCATATCGGGTTTGACGCCGAAGAATTTCGGATCCCAGAGGACAAGATCGGCGAATTTGCCGACTTCGACGGAACCGATGTATTCTGAGACGCCATGCGCGATGGCTGGGTTTATTGTGTATTTGGCCACGTATCGCTTGGCGCGGAAGTTGTCGTTGCCTGTGCTGTCTTCGGGAAGCTGGCCTCGCTGCTTTTTCATTTTGTCGGCGCACTGCCAAGCGCGTGTGATGACTTCTGCGGGGCGGCCCATTGCCTGGGAGTCGGAGTTTAATATGGAGATTGCTCCAATATCGTGCAGGATGTCTTCTGCGGCGAGCGTTCCATAGCGGATGCGGGATTTTGCAAAGGCGACATCCTCGGGTAAATGCGGGTCTAGATGATGACACACCATAATCATATCCAAGTGCTCGTCGATAGTGTTTTTTGCAAACGGCATCGTGGGACTTGTAGAAGAGGGAAGCACGTTTGGGAGCGCCGCCGCCTTAATGATGTCAGGAGCGTGTCCGCCGCCTGCGCCTTCCGTGTGATAGGTGTGGATAGTGCGGCCGGCAATTGCATCGCGGGTGGATTCGAAGAAGCCCGCTTCGTTGAGTGTGTCGGTATGGATAGTTATTTGCACATCATATTTGTCCGCTACGCACAAACTTGTGTTAATCGCAGATGGAGTGCTTCCCCAGTCTTCGTGGAGTTTGAGACCGAGAGCACCGGCTTCGACTTGTTCGATGAGCGGGGCTTCAGAAGAAGAATTCGCTTTGCCGAAAAATCCGAAGTTCATCGGAAAAGCTTCGGCAGCTTCGAGCATTTTATGAATGTTGTTTACGCCTGGCGTGCAAGTGGTGGCGAACGTACCTACGGACGGACCTGTTCCGCCGCCGATCATTGTCGTCATTCCGGAGTAGAACGATGTCTCGACTTGTTGCGGGCAAATAAAATGTACGTGCGTGTCAATACCGCCTGCCGTGAGTATCATTCCTTCGCCTGCGATAATTTCTGTACCGGCGCCTGCGACGAGATGCGGATCTACTCCGTTCATAATGTCAGGATTCCCGGCTTTGCCGATTCCGCAGATTCGACCGTCCTTGATTCCGACATCGGCTTTGACGATTCCCCAATGGTCGAGGATGAGGGCATTTGTGATGATAGTGTCAGGGGCTCCGCCGGCGTTCGTAATGTCGGAGTTCTGTCCCATTCCATCGCGGATTGTCTTTCCTCCGCCAAATTTCATTTCATCGCCATAGAAGGTGTAGTCCTTTTCGACTTCGATAAAAAGGCTTGTATCACCGAGGCGGACCTTGTCGCCGACGGTCGGACCGTACATAGAAATGTATTCATTTTTGTTAATGGATTTCATGTTGAACTCCTAGATAAAGTCCTTGAGCCCCGCTTTCTCAAGCGAGGCTTTTAGCGTGGTATCGTTAATTTGTGCGTCCGTCAAGTTGTTGATTCCGCGGACCCTTTTATTGCCCGCAAGTTCTACTAGATCGACGGTTTTGTCTTCATCGGGCTCAAAGCGGATGGCTGTGCCGGATGGGATGTCGAGTCGAAAACCATAGGCTTCCTTGCGGTCGAATTTGAGGAACTTGTTCACTTCAAAGAAGTGAATGTGCGAACCAACTTGAATTGGCCGGCTTCCACAATTGACGACGTGAAGTTTTTTTACTTTTAAGCCTTTGTTGATTTCAATGCTTGCTGTTCCTGGTAAGATTTCTCCGGGTATCATTTTTTGCCTCTTTAAGAAATGGGGTTGTGGACGGTGACGAGTTTTGTGCCGTCGTCGAAAGTGGCTTCGATTTGGACTTCGGAAATCATCTCGGCGACGCCTTCCATTACGTCGTCCTTTTTGAGAAGAGTTTTTCCGATGTCCATTACTTCGCGGACTGTTTTGCCTTCGCGGGCAAATTCCATGATTTCGGAAGCGATGAATGCTTCTGATTCCACGTAATTGAGCTTGATGCCTTTTGCTTTTCGCTGCTTAGCAAGCTCTCCAGCGGAGTGTAGCATCAATTTTTCGATTTCTCTGGGTGTTAAGTGCATTTTACCATCTCCTTGTACAAATTAAGAGGTCATTAACTTTTGGACTTCTAGGGCGTTTCTAGAATGCGTGCTGTTCTGGTATACGATCTCGCCTTTTTCCATTACGTACAGGTAGTCGCTGTTGTGCATGACGAAGTCGAGGTATTGTTCCACGAGAAGCACTGTGATGCCTTTCCATTTGTTGATTTTTTGGATTGCTATACCGATATCTTCAATGATGGAGGGCTGTATTCCTTCGGTGGGTTCATCCAAAAGCAGAATTTTCGGCTCGGCAACAAGAGCTCTTGCTATGGCGAGTTGCTGCTGCTGGCCGCCGGAAAGGTCGCCGCCGCGGCGTTTTGCAAATTTGGGAAGAATCGGGAAAAGTTCATAGATATAATCGGGAACCTTTTTCTTCTTGCCAATTGCATAAAGACTGAGCTCTATGTTCTCTTGAACGGTCATTTGCGGGAATATGTCTCGGCCCTGCGGAACGTAGCCGATGCCGAGCCGTGCACGGGCGTAGGTGGATTCTTTGCTGATTTCTTCGCCATCCATTTCAATGCGGCTTTCTTTTCCTGTTTTGACTATTCCCATAATGCTTTTAAGCGTGGTGCTTTTGCCGACGCCGTTCCGCCCGATGAGCGCGACGATTTTTCCTTTCGGAATGTGCAAGGAAAGCCCGCTGATGACGCAACTTTCGCCATAGAATGAATCGATGTTTTTTATTTTCAGCATAAATTGTCCTCAGCTATTCTTTTCCGCGCCCCAAATAGACCGCTTGTACGGTCTTGTCGGCGAGGGCACTTTCTACAGAACCTTCCATCAGAATTTTTCCTTCGTGGAGTACGGTGACCGTATCGGCGATTTGCTTCACAAAATCCATATCGTGCTCGATGACGATGATGGTGCAATCCTTTTTGATTTTCTTTAGAATTTCACCACTTTTGAAAGTTTCCGGTTTTCCCATTCCAGCTGCTGGTTCGTCGAGCATTATCAATTCTGGTTCTTGCACGAGTTGCATGGCAATTTCCAGCCATTGTTTTTCGCCATGGGCGAGAGCTCCTGCGCGGAAATTTTTCTTTTCAAAGAGGCCGACTTGTTTTAAGAGGGAATTGATATGCTCGTTTTGTTCATCGCTCGGAGTTCGCAGAATGGAATCCACAATCCGTTTGCCTCCGCTGAGTGAAAGCACCATATTGTCTTCGACGGTGAGGTTCACGAATACAGATGGCACTTGAAACTTGCGCCCGATTCCGTTCCACACTATTTCATATTCTGGCATTCCGGTGAGTGTTATCGGTTCTTTGTACATCGGGTTGAAAACAACTGTGCCTGACGTGGGCTTGGTTTTTGCGCAGATAATGTCGAGAAGAGTCGTTTTGCCTGCGCCATTCGGTCCGATGAAGAAGTGAATGCTGTTGCGCTTGATTTTTGTCGTAACATCGGTAAGAGCGTAAAAGCCGTCGAAGCAAACGGAGATATGATTGATTTCAAGTATATATTCAGATAGCAATTCCATAGTATACTCCTAGGCTTTTGACGCTTTTGCAGCTAATTTGTGCATAAATAGCGGAACTTTTTCTTGTGCAAGCCCAACGAGTCCTCCCTTGAAGAAAAGGATCGAAAGACAGAAAATGGCGCCAATGATGTATTGCCAGATTTCGACCGTGCTACCCGAACTCAGATTGTATTCGCAGATATTGATGAGGAAAGCTCCAATGACAGCTCCGATGATGGTTCCTCTGCCGCCGACGGCAACCCAGATGACCATTGTGATGGAGTAGGAGATGGTCATTTGTGAAGGAGTTATGCAACCGTTGAAGTTAACGAAGATAGCTCCGGCAATGCCTGCGAATGCAGCCGAAAGAACGTAAATGAAATTCTTGTAACGGCTCACAGGGTAGCCTGAAAAGTAGGTGCGGTTTTCACCATCGCGGATAGCGACGAGGAGTTTTCCGAACTTGCGCGAAACGAGAAAACGGGAAAACGCGTATACTCCGACGAGTGTTGCAAGGGACATATAGAAGAGAAAAAACAGATTTCCTTGGTTTGCTCCGCCTTTGATGCTGCCGAAAATGGACTTGATTTCTGTAATGCCTACGTTTCCGTTAGTATAAGGTGAAAGAGCTATAAAGATAGAGCATGCGGCCCAAGTGAGAGCTTGAGAAATAATGGAAAAATAAACGCCTTTGACTCTGGTTTTGAATATAAAGTAACCTATGATCCATGCTAGAATGGACGGGACGAGAACTATCATGATAAATGTAATGGGAAGTGTGTGGAAAGGTCTCCAAATAGTGGGGAGTTCCGTGAGACCTCCGATGTGCATAAAGTCGGTGATGTTGCCGCCTGTAGCTTGGAGCTTCAAGTACATCGCCATTGCATAGCCGCCGAGAGCAAAGTAGAGACCATGTCCGAGGCTCAAAATTCCGGTGTAGCCCCAGATGAGATCGAGACCTATTGCGACGATTGCAAAAGCGATGCATTTTCCTAGAAAAAGAAGTGTAGACGTGCCGCTCAAAATGCCGAGCATAAAGAGCACGGGCATCACGGCTAGTACAAGTACGATTGTACTGAATGTTAAATTACATCCGTATTTTTCAAAATATTTGAACATATAAATTCACCCATTTAGTCCAAGTTGCGGCTCTTGATGACAAACAATCCTTGCGGTCTCTTCTGTAGGAATATGATCACGATCAGAAGGACGATGGCCTTGGCAATTGTGGAAGACGTATAGTTCTCCGTGAAAATGCTAGCCATGCCGATAATCCCTGAGCCGAGCACTGTGCCGATGAGTTTGCCGACTCCGCCGAGAACGACTGCCATAAAAGCGTTCACGATGTAGCTTTGCCCTACGGTAGAATCGATGGAGCCTAAAAGTGCAATAGAGCAGCCGGCGATACCGGCAAATCCTGAACCTATCGCAAATGTCAGGTTGTCGATCTTGCGGGAATTGATTCCCATGCACATTGCCATTGGTCGGTTTTGCATCACGGCACGCATCTGTTTGCCGAAGCGGGATTTGTACATAATGAACCAGATTGCGATCATGCAAAACACGACGAGAAGGATGATAAAAAGCCGGTTGTAGGAGAAGGTGCAATTGCCAATGCTGAAGCCGCCTTGCAAAAAAGCAGGGGCGGTTACGTTTACACCTTGCGTTCCAAAAATTGTCCGCGCCGCTTGTTGCAGGATGAGGCTTATTCCCCAAGTGGCGAGCAGACTATCTATTTCGCGGCCATACAATCTTGAAATCACGAACTTTTCGAGCAGGCTGCCCAAGAAAAATGCAACGAGGAATGCCGCGGGAATTGCTGCAAAATAGTATATACTTCCAATGCTTTCGGGAAGGTATCGCACAAAAATTTGTTGCACCACATAAGTAGAATAGGCTCCGATCATCACAAATTCACCGTGTGCCATATTGATAACGTGCATCAGCCCGAATGTAATGGCAAGCCCTAGCGAAGTCAGAAGTATAATGGAACTTTGGCTCACTCCATTAAAAAGTATGGTGACAAAATGATCCACAAAAGCCTCTTTGAAGACGGATGTATAAACTATTTACTTTGTTATTAAAAAGGCACTCTGAATCCAGAGAGTCAGAGTGCCTTCTCAGGATGTTAGGACAAATTATTGAAGCGGCTGGATTCCTGCTTTGACGGCCCAATCGTAACTCTTCAAGTACGGATCTGGAGCAACGGGACTAGGCGTTGAATACACTTCGTTGATGAGCCCGTTTTCGGCTACTTCGCCAATGCGGACGGTCTTTGCCAAGTGCTGGCTCTTGCCGTCGATCTTCACCAATCCTTCTGGAGCATCGAAAGAAACGTCTCCGGTGCGGACTTCGGCGAGGACTTTCGAAATTTCTGTACTGCCTGCTTTTTTCACAGCATCCGCCCAGAGGTAGACTGCGTCATAGGCGGCTTCAGCCGGATCGGAAGTGACGCGGGATTCTCCGAATTTGGCTTTGTAAGCAGCGACGAAAGCCTTGTTCTTCGGCGTATCGGTAGTCTGGTAGTAATTCCAAGAAACGAGATGCCCTTTGAGAATTGCAGGACCGATTGTCGCTACTTCTTCTTCGGCAATGGAGAATGACATTGTCATATACTCCTTGCTTGTGTAATTCTTTTCGGACATCTGTTTAAAGAAAGACACGTTGCCTGTTCCGTTGAGCGTATTCACGATTACATCGGGCTTGGCGGCTTCAATCTTGGAAATAATCGCTGCAAAGTCTGTCTGATCCATATCTGCATATTCTTCGCCTACGACAGTCTTGCCTGCGGCATTCACTTCAGCCTTGATGATCATGTTGGCTGTGCGGGGGAATACGTAGTCGGAACCGAGCAAGAAGAATTTCTTGTATCCCTTGCCGATCAAGTATTCGATGGCAGGGACAATTTGCTGGTTTGGAGCCGCTCCCGTATAGACGATGTTCGGGGACATTTCCATTCCTTCATACTGCACAGGATACCATAAGAGGGAACCGTATTCTTCAAAGATTGGCTTTACTGCTTTGCGGGACGAAGATGTCCAACAGCCGAAAACAGTTGCGACTTTTTCAATATCAATGAGCTTTTCCGCTTTTGTTGCAAAAGTGGAAGGTTCGGATGCGCCGTCTTCTTCTACAAACGAAATCTTTTTTCCGAGCACTCCGCCGGACTGGTTGATTTCATCAATGGCGAGTACTTCTGCATCGCGCACCGCTTTTTCGCTAATGGCCATTGGCCCTGTCAAAGAGTGGAGAAGCCCGACTTTAATGGTTTCTTCTGGTTTTGCCGCGCTCTCTTTTTTTTCACTGCAACCGGCTGTGCCAAGTATTAAGGCGCATGCTGCAATCAGGGAAAGGGATTTGCCGATGGATCTATTCATTGTTACCTCGGAATTAAAGGATGTCGCCGTGCGACGTTTTTCTTTATGCAAAACTTGTGCCAATAGAAAACTGCCTGTTTTAACTCAAAAAAAGCGTGTAAGTAAATCATAAAAACAAAAACGTCTGAATCTCGAAATTTTGAGACAATTGCGTAATTGCGACGGATCTGTTTGAAAATAAAAGCTCCCGCTGTTTGGAACCCAAGCTCTAATTTCCTAAATCTTTTCTCCAGTTCGATTGCAGACAAGTTTGCATATTCTTCTAACCTTCCTTAGTCCATTTGTATTTTCATCGGATTCAGAATGTGCTTTTTATTTTGAATGTCCATTCCGGCGTTGAGTAAAAATTTTGGTTGTAATGTCAAAGCCTGTCGTGTTTGAAAAGAATCTGCGGCGGCGGAAGGTACATTTCTCTTTTATGCGTGCTTTGGGACCGATAGTATTATGGGCTCTTCTCACGATTCATTTTCTATGAAGAGAGTGCTGTCCCATCCGGGGATCGTCAGGATTCGAAGAGCCGGACTCTAGGCCGGCCCCGCAGGGGTGAGGATGGAACAACGTGACACCGCAACAACTCAGTTGCAGGACTTCGCAGGTAGTGGGCTAAAGTCCTGTAGCCCGAGCCTTGACAATTTCAAAGCGCGTTTTGCCGCTGTATTCGGCTTTTGTAACAGTCGTCTTTTCAAAGTGTCGAATAGTGTTCAAGCCGAGCATTGCAGGTAGCGAACACCTTTGCTATCATGATTGAGGTGCCGAAGCGGATGCCGAATGCTTCGAGACTAGTATTGGTGCGACGCTTATTTTGTATGGTTTTCCAATCTTCTTGCATCCAAAGGGATCGCTTGGTACTAAGCGCTGAAGCGCTAAGGAGTCTCGTTAACCACTAATGCCGAGAGTACCTGTTTTTTGCTCGCGTTCATTCGGAGTATCTTGTTCCTCACCTATTCGGGACACGCGTTGCGTGTGCTTTTCCGTCATCCCTGCCTTCGTTGTCGCTCGATTTATGACCTCAAAGGAATTTTGAGTCAGAGGAAGCCCCGTGCTCTGCGCGGGGCTTCCGTATTCTATAGCTATGAAAAGCCCTCATCATTAAAGAAACTAAGTCATACTGTCTACGAATGCAAGTATCACATCGTCTGGTGCCCAAAATATAGATTCCGGGTGATGGACGGAGAGGTCCGCTTTCATGTCCGCGACGTGATCCGCCGTTTTTGCAAATGGAAGCTCCCGACGATAATTCAGGGTAACGTACAGAAGGATCACGTCCTTCTGGTTCTTGAAATACCACCGGATCAGAGTGGGAGCTTTGTGGTCGGCTTTTTGAAAGGCCGGAGCGCGATGAAGATATTCGACCGTCATAAGGATCTTCGCAAAAAATACTGGGGCTTGCATTTCTGGTCGACCGGCTATTTCGTAAGCACTGTCGAAGTGAATGAGAGGTGGTCGTGAAATATGTCCGCTTTCAGCAGAAGAAGGTCTGTGAACAGGAGAACCAAGAAAATCTGTTCGGCATGTCTTGATTTAGATAGCCCCCCCCCCTTTTAGGGGTGGCGTGAATAGGTGCTTAAATCAAAGATCTGATTTTTTGCGTGAAGGGGGCGCAAAAGCCAATGCCTTATGAAAGATGAGGATGGGCGATTGCGGGGGGAATTCTTTCCCCCTCTAAAAAATTTTTTCCTTCGCACATTCTACATTTTACTTGATGAATTCACCCTACTACGTTTTTATGAAATTGTTGCCGAAGAATCTTGCTTCGCGATTTTTTGGTAGTGTTGTAAACCTCAAAGTACCGGTTTTTTCCAGATTGGCGAAAGTTTTGTTTGCCAGAGCTTACAAACTCAATATGGCGGAGGCGAGCAAGCCTCTTTCGGATTATGCAAATATCGGCGAGCTTTTTATCCGCACGCTTTGCCCGGGCCGTCGGCCCATTGCGGATTCGGAAGTTGTATGCCCGGTGGATGGAAAAGTTTCTCAAGCGGGTCCGCTTGCTGGTGAAAAATTGGAACTGATACAGACGAAGGGCAAGTTGTATTCCCTGAAAGATCTATTGCGCGACGAGGCTTTGGCTTCCAGGTTTGCGGGTGGCCGCTTTGCGACGATCTATCTTGCTCCGTTCAACTATCACCGCATTCATTCTCCTGTTTCCGGAAAATTGATTTCGGCGAGTTATATTCCGGGCACGCTTTGGCCGGTGAACTCTTGGAGCGTGGAACGCGTTGAGGGTTTATTTGCAATAAATGAACGCATTACTACCCGCATTCTACTCAGTGGGGGCGGAGAAATGCTGCTTGTGAAAGTCGGGGCTACGAATGTGGGCCGTATTGCGGTGAATTATGCTCCGGATTGGATTACTAATATGGGCAAGCTTTCGCGCAGGTCTCCCCGCTTGGATTATACTCCCCGGTGCGAATATCGTTTTGAAAAAGGTGGCGAGCTCGGTCGCTTTGAAATGGGGAGCACGGTCATTCTCATTGCCGATAAAAATGTTTGCATCCGCCATCCGGATCTTTTCCTGTCCCGCTTGGGAACGAGTATCCGCGTCGGCGAAGCTCTTTGCTAAAAGATGCGCTGGGAAAAGGAACATCAGGAGGAAATGCGGGCGAGTAATGAATTCGTTCGGATTTTTGCTTCTGTGCCGGATCCCATTGTTGCCGTTGCGGGCAAGGCTTGCTCACTTGAAGCCCGCATCGCATGGGTGCTTTTGGGGACTGCGATATCGCAGGAGCTTCCTCTAATTCTCGTTTCAAAAGTCCTTGAAGAACTCTTTCTCGATTTTCCTCACGAACGGCTTTGGACGTTTCCTTTGCCGGAAGAATCTAAAATTGCTGCGGCCGTGCGGAGAGGCAAGGGCTCTTACGATTGGGAATTGGAAGAACAGGTCCCCGGAATCTTTTGGAGTGTCGGAAATTTTGTGCGCAAGCGTTCTCCGTTGGCAGGTTGGTTCTCCTCGACTTCGTACAAAGGAATATGCCGCGATTTAGGCGAAATCTTTTTTATGGGAAAGGGCGCGTACCGCCCAAAGGCGATTCTCGCTATTTCCCGTTTGGCAGAACCTCTTCCACGCGGCTTGAACGTTATCCACAATGAAAAAAATCCGCCGATTCCGTTTGCTTTCGGAATCCGCAAATGGATGGGTTTTATCGGGCCAGGCAAGGAACTCCGCTTTTCGGAAATGGACGAAAAGAAAAAGCGGTATTTGGGCGAAACGCTTTGCAGAACGCTCTGCAAGGAGGATCCGCTGATCGCTTCCCACGCATTCCAATTCTTTCTTGAAAAAGGCGAAAGCAGCTATATTTGTAGCGAGCATACGGAAAATTGCTTGCGCTGTCCGCTGGCTCTGTTCTGCACAAAAAGTAAGGGCGATGGTTGTGTATAAAGTAACTTTTTTCAAGGTGATCTTGCTTGCATTGACCACTGGTCTTGTTTCTTGCGAGTTTGGAGAAAAGGATCTTTCTGATTTGAATCTTTACCAGTACGCTTATCAGGGAAAGGGGCCTGTGCTTG
>Ga0172378_10003377_pt1 | contig 15020 bp, 15 predicted proteins | sample GrowelOW332metaG_FD_119755 | JGI IMG/M metagenome (GOLD analysis project Ga0172378, IMG submission 119755) | Groundwater microbial communities from an aquifer near a municipal landfill in Southern Ontario, Canada - Pumphouse #3_1 metaG | ecosystem: Environmental > Aquatic > Deep subsurface >... | reverse complement strand
CTGATATGATTCCTTGTTCAAGACAGAATCCTTGCTGCCATAGATACTCAAAACACGCAAGCCAGAAGAAAAAAGATCGGCGGTGGAATAGGAGGCAAGCAGGATTACACCTTCAAGGCCGGCACCTTTCTTTGCAGCATAGCTAGCTGCCATGCTCCCCCCAAGCGAATGCCCCCCCACATACCAGCTCTCAATTTCAGGGTACAGGGGAATGAATCGGTCGGCGGCATCGATAGCAAATACCGCCAGGTTGAACGGCATCTTGGGTACGATGCACACTATGCCTTGTTGTGCGATAAGAAGCATCAACGGCTCGTACGCCCGATGGTCAACCTTTCCCCCTGGGTAGAAAATCAGGGCAGTTGTAGCATGGTCAGCTCCAACGATGAGTGCATCCTTCGTATCCAAAATGTGGAGATCGGCATGCAAGGTCCGATTCTCAGTTGCCCCATCTGCACGATAGTAGTCTGAAACATAGAGGTATGCAGAACCAAAAAGGAGGAGCATCGACAGAACAATCCCCAAGAGAACCTTATGTACCGTCTTCAACCTCTTGTGCGTATGCATCGCTTACTCCTTGGACAAGAACACCTTGGTTTGATCATGATGCCAGAGCCTGTATCAATTGCGCAAGCCTGTTGCAGTAAAAGGAAAAGTCGTATCCTTGCTTGCAATGGATTGTGTAGTACAAAACCCTGACATGGTATGTCCTGTTTAGGAAAAACAACGTTTTCTCGCTTTGTGTCGTGTACGGGAGTAAAGCAAAGCGGTACGCTGACATCGAAAGGAGGCCGCATGAATCAGAAAAAGACGGGTGCTTTCTTCAAGGAATTGAGGAAAGAAAAGAAATTGACCCAGGAGCAGGTATCAGTTCGGCTCAATGTATCCAACAGGACGGTTTCACGCTGGGAGACCGGCAGTACTATGCCTGATCTGGATGTACTGACGCAGATGGCAGATTTTTATGAAGTGGACCTTCGTGAGTTGTTGGAAGGAGAAAGGAGGGAGGAGAGAATGAATCCAGAACTTGAAAAAATCGTACTGAAGGTGGCCGATTTCAGTACTACGGAGAAGCAAAAGGCGAATCGACGAATGCATTGGATCTTCATTGCGGGCTTGGCGGCATTCATCCTCTATTTCGCAATGCTCATTGTCAATGACGGAAAAGAATCAAACCTGTTTGATTTTGTGCAGGGATTATCCTTGGGAATTGCATGCAGTACAACCATCCTCGGCGTGATTACGACAAGCCGAAATGCAGCGAAAATCCGTACTTTCAAGATGAGGCTCCTGCATCGCAGCAATTACCAAGGGACAGTCTAACCACTACTCTATGCGAAGGGCCTATCAAATCTCTTTTCGAAGGCCTTATTACTCTTGAGCATACCGTTCCAGAATATGCCATCCGAGAGGCCTAGTTTCCCCAAGGCCTCAAAGAGGAAGCACTTGCCTTTTGAAAGAGCTTGTATTTTCCCCAATTCCTTGGCAATTTTCTGATCAAACGAACCGTTGCTCTCAAAATACGATCCCAGCTGGTTCAACTGGATAAAGAGTTTCTTGTTCATCGATTCCGGCATCATGGAGATCCCGGCAGACCCACCTCTGATCACTGTTCCCAGGTACGTATACTTCAGATCACGGGCAATTGTGGATAGATAGCGTTCAAGATACGCTGATTGTGCTGATTCCATAAAGCCCGATTGCACAATGAATCCCATAGCCTTTCCAGGCACCAGTGCGCTTTCCATGCACTCAATCAACTTCATCACAATGCCGGGCATCGCATGGATGTATAAGGGCATCACAAAGAGTACGGTGTCAAACTGATGCAGGTAGCCGGCGAGTTGGCGGTAGTCTTTGTTTGCTGCATAGCACACTTCGCAAGGGACCTTCATGTCTTTCATGAACTGATTGATAATAACTTCGGTATTTCCGTGTTTGGCTTTCGGCGAGCCATTAATGATAATTGTGCTCATCGCTGTATCTCTTCTGTGGGAAATTGGGCTATGGGTTTCACGATGTTGCAGGTGCTGTAGAAATGATAAAAAACCCTATGGATATAATCCACATAGATTTTCTCATCCTCGGGGGAAGAGAATTCCCCCTCATAGTAAAGCTCTACCTCAGGATATTTTTCATATCGGCGAACATGCATCGACTCCCCACTCTTGAAGGTCAAATACGGAAGGTAGAGACCGATCATGCGGTCGAACAGCGTTTTCAGGTTGCCGCTTACAAACCCATGGGAAACTTTCGAAAAAATGACTACCTTTTGAGCAGCTAAATACGCCTTGTAGAACTCATTCAAATCAGAATGTACGCATCGCCCCGGAGTCTTAAGCCAGCATGACCAACATCCGAGACAATCCTGTATATCGGTTTTCCTCAAATCAAGCTCATACTCACAAGAAACACCAATTTCACCGCACTCTCTCACTACGACTCTATGCATATTAGATTCCGTTCTCCATCAGCCACTTCATCACATTCTCCTCTCGTTCCTTGAGCTGAGCCTGCTTAGCGTCGAATTTACCCATGTTCTTTTGTGCAACTATTCTTCCATCGAGCATATAGAGTATTCGCTCGGTTTTTGCTGCTACCTTTGCATCGTGGGTAACCAGCATCACGGTGGTGCCTGTTTGATTGATATTCGCAAGAATTTCCATAATCTCGGCTGCCGATTTTGAATCCAATGCCCCAGTCGGTTCATCCCCGAATATGATGGCGGGATCGTTGATCAAGGCTCTACAGATACCTGCTCGCTGCAGCTGTCCCCCGGAGGCCTGCGTGATGGTATTATTCTCAAGTGTATCGATTCCAGTCATTTCCAACAGTTTCTTTGCTTTCTGATGGACCGCATTCTTATCTGCTCCCTTTTTTACGAGAGCCGGAAACATAACATTATCGATCACCGAGAGGTTCTTCAAAAGATTGATATCCTGAAAAATGAACCCCATGGTAGTGAGACGAATTTTTGCCAGCTCATCTTCCTTCAGGCCGCCAAGTTCACGCCCTTGTACAGTTACGCTCCCGCTGGTAAGCCTGTCCATCCCGCTGAGCGTGTACAAGAGCGTAGACTTTCCACTTCCCGAGGGACCCATGACCGATACGAATTCACCCGCTTCAATCACCAAATCGATGTGCTTGAGAATATGAAGTTCATTATTGTTGCCCAATGTTACTTTCTTATTCAGGCCTTTTGCTTCAACTATTGCATTCACCAGTTCTTCCTCCGATTAGTACCTTCATCCAATGTACGCTAACTTCTTAGTACCACAGAAATATCGTCTTCTACCGTAACCCTGCAGCAAATCGATACGGTCAGGCCCACCACCACTAGCAGTATAAGCGGGCATACCAACCAGGTCTGCCAAGGGACCTCGATGAGTTGCATGCTTGCAACCCCCATTGAGGACATTGCCATACTCACAATCAGGCCGCCGAGGTAATGGGAAGCAATCACTCCTACGATGATTCCAAGGACCAGAATCGTTATCGTCCCCGTCATATAGTGGCCCCTGATGGTTTTGGTATTCAGTCCAATGCTTCTCATGATTGCGATTTGGGACATATCCTTTGACAGCAGCATTTTCAGAAAAAGTGCAGTAATCAACACGACAATGAGGATTGCAACCAAACCACCGAATAGAACTACTTTTCCCATCTGATCGATGAGGTTCCCAAGAGTCTGTCTTGTATACTCTCTGATGTCATTAACCTGAGCAGTTGCATACGATTTCTGATAGTAATCCATTTTTTCGCGTATCTCGACGCCTGGAACGACATCGATGTTCACGATGTACCACAGAATGGAGTCTTCGTTCAAACCAAGACTGCTGTGTGCTTTTGCGGTTTTTCCGCCATTGGTAATGTCCTGATAGATACCGCACACCTTCAGCTTTGTATCGACTCCGCCAACCTTTATTACCACCTCATCACCTATGTTCTTATGTAATCCATCCACTGAGGCATTGGCATAGGAAAGTGCAATTTCTCCCTCCCCCATCGGCGCCCTGCCTTGCAAGTACTGTAAGGGAAAGACCGAGAAATCACCCGTCTCAAGCAATACATAATCCCATGCACCTTCTGTGTTCTGTATCTGGTAGTAACAGGTTACATAGGCTGCAAATGTGTGGATGTCCGAGTCCTGCGCCAATTCTTCCTGCAGCCTCTGGAAATCCTGTACGATGGTCTTCGTTTTTCGTACATCAATTCTCATATCGGATTTCCCAATTCCCATGTAGGTCGAAAAATCCGGGGAATTCATGGTGTTATAGACATTCAGGGGAAGAATTACGATGAAGGTACTTACGATAAAAATCCCAAGCAGCAACCGATACAACTTGAAACGCACAGCGACATCACGAAGCGCCATGGAGAGGTTGGTGCCCAAAAACTTGTTATTCATCAGCGGGAACCTATAGTTCTTGCTCTTCCCATTCTCCCGTATATCGGAACGCAAGGCCTGGACTGCCGTGATGGCATCGATTCTTTTCAGTACTTTCTTGCAGTACAGCATGATCATGAGATAGACAAGCAGGGGGGCAACAAGGGAAAGCACAAATTTTAGGTTTCCCGTCAGGTCCGAGGAGAGAAAAAGCCGCATATTGCCGCTGAACAGCTGAACTGCACCAAACGAGAGGAGATAGCCCAGTAATCCCGCAACGAGTGCCATGACTCTGTATTTGGTCAGGTACACACCCCTGATGTCCCTTTTACAGAGTCCCATCGCCTTCATGACCCCGATTTCTCTCAGGTCCTCATCCATGGTTGCCAAAAACGTAAGTTTGATGCAGAACGCGGAAATAACGATGAGCAGGCTCCCGATTACCACAATTACCATGGCAATTGCCACATCGGACATCGCATTGAAGAGCATGAACACCATCGCCCCGACGGTAGGACCGTTTGCCGGAAGCCCTGCTTCGATATAGGCAGTCTGAACAGCCTGGGCGCTGCCGTTTTCTTTCAGCTTGAATTCAATGATGTATTCCAAGGTACCCGTTTGCTTCTCGAGCATACCCTCATAGTCGGCCGGGTTGACGACAAATCGCTTGGAAGAAGCAATTGCGGCATTCATCTCATAGTCACGTACGTAATCGGAGATGGTGAACGCTTTCGTATACTCTTGTGTTGCCACGGTGAGGGTATCACCGACTTGTAGGTCATGCTCTACCATGAAATGGATGGGAACCGCCACTTCCCCTTCGCCCACCTCGAGCTTCTCATTGTTCAGGTCCAACAGGAAATCGAACTTCTTATTCTGCACGACAAAGAAAATATCCTGGATGGTTCCCCCAAAGGTTTTGTTGTCACCATATTGGACATCGAATCCCTCGATGGGCAGAAGCGTCATCGTTTCCTGCATTGCGATATGCTCTTGGTTTTGTTCGGTAAATCTGTCCAAAGAGGCTTGAGAATATTCTCCCGCATGCATCTGAGCAATATCGGCAGGGCTGGCCTTCTCCTTCAGATCGGTTATCGACTGGATCAGGTTTGCGATGATGTTGGTCGCACTGGAGCCCAATATAACTGCCATGGTCATCAGAATAAAAACAGAGAGCGTGATTATTTTCTTTCTCTTGAAGTCATTGAGTACAATTTTCCAAAACATTCTGTTTTTCATTCCTTCCTGTAGTGTTTGAACATACCAGTATCTGACAGTCATCGCGTGGCATGACCGGTTATTTGCACGGAAGCCGGAGGGCTTTACAAGGTATTTCCTGTGCTTTCTGTTACTTCGATTGAAACGCTCTCATACTGAATTCAAAGATGTTTCTCAATGAATCAAAAGGGGTTAAATCCAGTTCCTGGCGTAAGTATTCCTCATTATAGACGACCATCGAGACAGTTCCCAGAATGAGTGCTTTCAGAAACAAGACACCGCTTTGGACATCAACAGTACTTGCGATACTTCCGTCCAATTTGCCCCGGGATATGCAGTCGGACATGTAGCTGGACAGATTGGCATTCTTGGCAAGTATCTCATCGTAGATTCCCAGGTTCTTGAACTCTCGCAAATCCTTGAGTTGGTAGATCGACATCATTTTTGTGTAGAAAGGCTTCTTCACGGCTATTTCGGTAAATACAATCCTCATTAGATCAAGTTTCTCATACCCGGTCATAGACTCTTTCTCATCGAGCTTCGCTTTGATCATCTGATTGATTTTGTTGGCGGCACGTACATAAATCGACGCCATTATCTCATCCTTGCCCTTGAAATAGGCATAGAGCGTTTGCTTGGTAAACTCGGCTTCCTTGGCAATTTCATCCATGGTCACCGTTTCAAAGGTACCTTGTTCATAGATGCGTTCTACTGCATCCAGTATTTCATTTCGTCGATTTTCAATGTCTTTTTTCTTACGAATGGACTTTGTCATAGACTCGCCTTCCAATGTATTAGACTCTTAGTCTAATCTATCTTACTGCAAGTATTTTGTATAGACACAGAAACAGGAATGTCTATAAATATCAAAACAATTACAATCCTTGCATCAGCTTTACACCGAGCACTGTTGCGGGAATACGGGATTTCGCTGAGAGGTTTGAGAGAATCACCACTGCTATCTGACGAACAGGATCGAATGCCAGATAGCTGTTGTACTTGCTGGTTGCACCGTTATGCCAGATAAAACCGTTCTTTTCATCGATTATCCAAGCCATTGCGATCCAGTCGAGACGGATGCCCAGCAGCTCATACTGCTCGTTTGTGGCATCAATGTGCTGAAGGCTTTCTTGGCTTGAACCGATGTAGCCTTGCTTGCCAAGCTGCAGCCGGGCATACGCCAACATGTCTTCAATAGTTGATACCAATCCACCGGCACCCAGATATGCATCGCCTGCCTTCCACTGCCAATAGTCGCCCAAGGCCCCGTTCTTATCAGAAATGTGCGTATTTGGCAGATGCAAATCGTCCCTTGCCAATGCAGTAACCAGTGCTGCATACTCCTGATCGTAGATTTCTTCTAAAACAAGAGCCAAGGTGGCATAGCCGAAGTTTGAATACTCGTATGCATACGTTGTGTCAGGCATGGACAACGAAGCCAATCGATTTCTTACCATGGCTTTCGTAATACCGAAAAAGTCGTTATCCCTGGTAAAGAAGTTCGCTGCCATCGGCCATGCAAAATAGTGTGACTTGTAGCCTGAGGTGTGCGTCAAAAGCTGTTCGATGGTTGGATAGGTGTTGTCGGATGGCAGTGCAATATACTGATCGATGGTATCATCCAATGAAATCCTTCCTTCCTGAACGGCTTTCGCCACCAGCGTTGCGGTAAAGGTTTTCGTCAGAGAACCAATTTCATAGGTGTGAAGCGCAGGAGGAAGAATAGCCCCATCGGGGCCGTAGACGGTATAGGAAGCTTGTCCGTCCTTGAGTAGGCCTACCGTAACAACAGCCCCTTCATTGTCCTGCAGCGTGTAGTGCAGAGCCTCATCGAATGAGAGAGCCGGAATCTTTCCCATCATTGCCTTGCCATACAACGACAAGCCAAGAAGGGCAATGACAATACTAATGAGAAGCCCTGCAATAAGACCGATTGTAATGATTGTTTTTCGATTCATGTCCAAATACGTGCTCCTCTGTATGTAGCAAACTTCAACCCTATACTACGCAAAGCAGAGAGAAAACCATACCTTGTAGCCGAGTGGGAATCAGCGTTCGCTCATCCTTGATGTACAGGAATTGAAAGAGAGCACGTCTCCCAGCGTCCCGTCATGGTACTTGTTTTCAGGGCATGAACGTCTCACTTCGTATGCCCCGTTCGTATATTCGTTGACTACTTTGTCCCAGAAATACACGGAAGGGGTATTCTTCGGATGGTAGCCGATCTCCCATGTTCCAGGGAACGAATCAAAAAGGTACTTGGCAACATGCCTTCCAACACCGCCACGCCGATACGTGTACATCACAAAAAATTCTGCCAGGGAATAATCATAATCCTTATGCACAATGAGGCCTTCCTTGTCAAAGAGAACAAAGCCTGCCCACGTACCATGGACAGAGATCAGCAAGGCATGATACCCCTCTTTTGTCCAATAATCGGATACGCATGTTTCAAAAGCAAAATTCCCATCCGCATTCACCTCAAGCGTATTGTACTGGGACCATTCATAGCAGTACATCTTCAGCAGATTTCTCAACACAAGTTGCTCACGCATGGTTTCTTTGGTAACCATACCCAGTTTGATATCGCCCATCTGCATGTGCCAACTCCTCTCTTCATACACCTTGGTACAGTTTCCATCCTTCTTTAGGCATCAAAACTCTGGCTTCACTATGAGCGCTCCGAACAAACATGTCCACCTCTAGAATGCCTCATCACCGAATTCCGTTCCCGCATCCTTGGGTTGCAGGTCAAGGTAGATTCACAGTGGAAGTTCAGCTATAGTAATTGGCATATGAGTATGAACATTCTCGTAACAGGCTCAAGCGGAGGCATGGGATTCGCAACCTGCCAGCTGTTGGCCGCATCCGGATATACCGTGTATGGTCTGGATTATCGTCAACCAAAAGGTCCGTTTTCTTTCCGTTTTCTCACAGCCGATGTAACAGACAGCGCCCAACTGGAAGCTGCTTTTCAGAGGGTCAAGGAAGAAGCTGGTTCCATCCAAGCTATTCTTCACTTTGCAGGAATGTACGATTTGAACTCCCTGATCGAAATCCCCGAAGAAGAATTTGTCCGCATCTTCAATATCAATCTCTTCGGGGTGTACCGCATAAACAGCCTCTTTCTCCCGCTCTTGGAACCAAGAGGAAGGATTATTATCACAACCAGCGAATTGGCGCCGTTGGACCCGCTTCCGTTTACCGGAATATATGCAGTAACGAAAACTGCTCTGGAAAGCTATGCGTATGCACTTCGCATGGAAATTCAGCTTCTTGGGTTCAGCGTATCGCTGCTACGTCCGGGGGCTGTCAGTACCGCACTCTTAGGGGTATCCACAAACCGATTGGATGCTTTCTGTGAAACAACTGAATTATACTCATGTAATGCACTTCGATTCCGCACCATCGTCGACAAAGTGGAGTCTCACAGCATCCCATCAGAGAAGATTGCGAACCTGGCATTGCGGATTCTGAGGGCAAAACGGCCACGGTATGTGTACACTATCAACCGCAACCCTTTGCTTCGGCTCTTGAATCTTCTCCCGCCTTCCTGGCAGACGGGAATCATCCGTCGAATATTGCACTAACTGATTTTCAGCCGGGAACACTATCTTCAGTTGCCTTCACTGCCCCAGTTGTGACACATTTGCAGTGTTTCACTTACGAAGTACTATCGGCTTCGATTCCTCATCCATAGAACGTTCCCTTGGCAATGATGGAAACATTTCCGCTGACAAAGATGTTTCCTGTTTCTTTCTCTTTCAAAACTCGAAGTTCACTCGGTCTTTCTAGAAATCGCCCTTGGTGAAGGATCATCTCCTCACCTTCTTGGCAGATACCATGCTCACACAGATATGCCCCCACCGGTCCGGCGGCACTGCCTGTGGCCACGTCCTCAAGCCCACTAAAATCCCATGTTCGGCCTTCCATTGCATCAATATCAAAGACATAGACAAACTTTGCTCCGTAGGAGAGAACCAGCGATTCGTAGTCCTTTGCAATAATGCCTGTGTTTTCAATTCCATTGCGAATGGGAACGATAAGGTAGGATAAACCGGTTGTGACAACCTCCAAAGGATATGCTTTTGCAAGATCGTCCATACCTAAACCAAGCGGTTTGATCAACTTCGCATAGTCGGATGCTGCAATGCATCCGATAGTTTGTGCTGGTCCCTGATTCATACTACAGACATATTCTTGCCCGTATTCGATGGCAACACTGGTAACAGAAACATCCTTGCAATTCAGATGAAATATGACTTCCGCTTGTTCCTTGAGTCCATGCACCAGCTGCACTACAGCAGCGGCGCCAAGAATCGGATGTCCCGCAAAATCGAGTTCTTCATCTTTGGTGAAAATTCTTGCTCTATATTCGCAATCCTGAAGCTTTCTGAGAAAAATCGTCTCATACTGCTTCATTTCCCGGGTAATCTGAAGCATCGTTTCATTTGTTGGAAAGCATCTGCAAATCAAAACGGTTAATCCATTACCGGTAAGCTTTCCTTTTGAGAATACATCAACATGGTAGTATTGCGTATGAAACCTCCCTCTTGGTTTTCTATCAATCTAGTGCATGAGTAGAAAGCTCTGTTAAGAGCAATCTTTTATAAGCCTGGACAATTTGCCTTTTCCCTGTATAAGCAGCACCACCGTCTCGATTTGCCTCGAATACCCAGTCCTACTGACAAATAGTACCGAAAATATGCTATTGGCTGAACCAAGGAGTAGGTCCAACAACGAATGTGACATTGAATCTTTTTTGGGGTCTGTCATTTCTTCTTAGCGTACACCTCAAGAGAGGCAATGCTATCAAGATAGTCCCTTTCAACATCGCTGATAGTCCTTGTTTTATACTTTTTATATTCTGTCTCAGCCTTTTTCATTGCTTCCAAGTGAGAAACTGTGCCATTTCCTACCAGTAGCTTTTCACCTGTCGAGGTAAGTATTCCATCCAAGTGCTTGGCCCAATCAGCCATTGTCATAGGACTTTCTCGTTCTGCCTGACGTTCAGCAAAATCCAGATAGCCGGATACAAGTTGTCCCATTGCACGCAATTCCTTTTCATTCATATAGTTCTTTGCAACTTTTACTTCACCCAAGGTCGGATGACTCCCTTCAAAAGTCGTTAAACCCATAAACTCTTTTTCTGCATCAACACGGTGAAAAATGACTTCTGCAGCAGTCTCTCCGGAAATGGCATAGTGAATCTTATTCTGGACTTTCTTGAAAAACAGAATGGATTCGTCTGCTTTGGGATCATAATCAATGCTTGTCGCATAGATTTCAAGAATCTGTCGATAAAAGACCTTTTCGGAAGCTCTGATGTCACGAATTCTTTCAAGAAGTTCCTTGAAATATCCTCCACCACCCAAGTTCTTAAGTCTTTTATCGTCCATCGTGAATCCTTTTTTCAAGTATTCTTTCAGGATGCCGCTTGCCCAAATCCTAAATTGGATGCCTCGTATGGAATTTACACGGTAACCAACAGAGATGATGACATCGAGATTAAAAAAATCTACAGGTTTATCAGAATTAGCAACGTGCATTTTTTGCACATTGCTCTTTTGAACCAATTCCCCTTCATCAAAAATATTCTTAATGTGTTTGGAAATGACCGAACGATCTCTTTGAAACAGTTCCGCCATTTGCGTCTTTGTAAGCCACACGGTATCACCATCAAATGTGACGTCCACTTTTGAAAGACCATCTTCTGTTGAGTAAATAATCATTTCAGAGACTGTATCCATAATCATTCCCTTCATATTCGTAACATATTCGCATGCTAGCCTGTTAATGCTAAACAAAATGCAGAATACCGATGCGGTTTTGTCATCGGAGCAAGAATGCAATCATGCTCACATTCATAGCCCATAGTATTTTTCCAACCCTTAAGGCAGTCTCCTTAAAAATGGCATTTTCAACTTCTGTTATGGTAATGGTGCTTCTAAGCTACTCAGAATACCACTCAATCATAGAGCTTCTCTTTCGGATGGAAACCCAATACCTTTAAATACCCTCGGCCAAGAATTCTGGAATCACATAGGTCAGCTTTTCTAGTTAAAAAGACAACAAATCTTCTATGGTGACGGCGATAGTATTCTTTTCAAGAGTATATAGATGGAATACCCTTTAATTGAAACAAAATCGTTGAAAGTCATCCATTCAGTATATCGGTAAAGTGCAATATTCTCAATCTTTTCCAGAATTCTATCGAGTATGTTTGGCTTGTAGAACCATTCCCGTGGTGAGCACAGAAAAAAAGACCCGAAGCCTTAGGCCTCGGATACTTCACCAATCGTGTTAAAAAGTATTATTAATCAAAGAATCAGTCTCTTCCCTTGTTAGCAGCACCACCGTCTCCTCGGTTGATGCTTTATATGTCCAAGAATCATAGGCAGACTTGCTGTAATGTTCACAGAAAAAAGATATAAGCATGAGAAAATACACCTATCCAAACATAACTGAAGAGACACAAGCTTACAGTGTTCTATAGAGTTCATCAGCTTTTATCACATAAGCATAGGCCAATGGATTCGCCTTTCTCAAACTTTTTAAAGGCTTCAGTATTTCACTCTGAATCTGTCCATCAGCAAATTCTTTGAAATCTTCAACAGTTTCATATGGATGTCCAGTCAACATACACATAGCCATATACATGATTTTAGGTGCCCGTGCAGCAGCAATCTCAGCACTATAGTTTTCAATAAGAATATGGTCATGCAATTCTCTGATTGCTTTGACGTAAACAGAGTAATCGTCCGGTCTAATTTTTGTTCTCCCTGCAACGCAGGCTGCTGCCATACATGTATCTACGAGACAATCCCTGATAGAAATATCCGCTCCCCTATATGCTATTTCTGTCTTGCAGATTTCTTGATATGTTTTGCATACATTGTCAAAATCCGTAAACTCGTCAATCAATGAAGCAACATCATACATCTGTTTCATTACTTCCATATCTTTGTTCGCCCTAAGCGGAATACCTGTTGTATATGGTGCAAAAGCGGTCATTTTGTCCGCCAGAATACAATCAATACTTGGAACATTCACTTTTAAAGCTTCTTCATCACAGATCAGCATATCCATTTGGATTTCCTTCTCCTGAACTTCGTGGTAATGGTTCTCTTCAAATAGAATATCCAGAAGAATATAAAAGGGCTTTTCATTAACCGGAGAATCATACGTAAACTTGAAATGTCTCTTTACAATGTCGTTCTTCCCTTTTCGAACATCTTCCTCATGAGCTTTAAAGGGAAAAATTTGACTTGCAAGACGTATGTACTCTTCGATATCCGTCCCGGGCTCAACAATAATATCAATATCTGTCGACAATCTTCTGGGTTGCTTCAGCAGAAGCATCAAGCAGGTACCACCCTTAAAAATGAATGGCAACTTCACTTTTGCCAGTGCTTCCAAAAGGCCAAAGGCATATATCACTCTTTCTATGAGAACCGGGTCTCTTCGGCTCTTCTCCTGCAAGTATCGGATATGCGCTTCTTCAAAACTCTCTTTGTTAATCACATAACCTCCGTTTTCAGATGGACAGAAGTATCATCGTTGATGAACTTCCATAGTTTAGCCGCAGCATTCCTTCGTCTCGCATATCGGAACATTTTGCTTTCATCCACTGTGTATCGCTCAAATACACCTTCATACACAGCTTCGTATTCTGATTTGCTAAAGGTTTCCTTAATAAGAGGTTCTGACATGATATCAACCAGAAGCTTCTCTACTGATTCATGCCATGGAATCTCTGCATTCTTCGGAGATTCACTGACAAGTCTGACCAAAACAATGGAATTGTCATTTCTATACTGATGAAATTCTTTTATTCCGGGAGACAACATGACAACACCAGAAAAAGAATTTTTAATTGTTTCAAAAGCAAAATCTATCACATCATTTTCTACAAATACAAAAAGAGTGTTTCTTCCTATTTGATGATTAATGAATTCATTGAGCTGCACTGTCTCAAAAATCACAAAATCCATATATGGATGGTTAACCACAATACATTCTGCTACCTGACACGCAAGATTAGAGTAGGAATGGCTATATGTTTTTTTAGATTTATCTGCCACACAGTACGCGTTTCTTCCAATTCTGCGTACCAGTCCACTGTTAATGAGTTTTTGAAAATTAACCAAAAAAGATCCAAAAGTCTTATCATATCCGTTATGTAAAAGAGCTTCGTAATAATCCTTTTTTGAAAAAATGACTTCATTGTCAAAATATGCTAATCCGATTTTTTCATCAAACATAAGCACACCTTCCATTCTTATGTCTCGGCAATTCTATATCGATTTTGCCGTTTCGTAATTCATCTATACAATAGAACAAGTAATTTCACTTGTCAATTATGTTTTGGCAAATTAATAATTTTTTGCCGTTTCATAATACAATGTCAGGCTCTGGAGCATTGAACCAACAAGTATAAGGAGTTTGCTTGTGTTTTGTGTGTCATCTCGTGCTCCGATTGTAATAAAACTCATCGGAGTGACTGAACATACTGTATGCCAAGAGGTGTCCAGTCTTACAAGATCTGCCATACATGATTCGAGGAGCTTTATGGCAGTCCCAGACGATGTAAGAAGAGTCCCACGTCCCGTCAACACCATCGTAGAGAACAATGGAAGAATCGGGCCAAACCAGTATTCCGTCCGTGAACGAGGCAGACCAAGCAAGAACCCTGATGTAGAAGAACCCGCATTCCCGGCAGATAAGTCTCTTTAATCCTCCTTACTTCATCATAGTCTTTTATTGTACAATTTCCTTTACGGCATAACCCGTCACAGAAAATTATGTCGTGGGTTTGTACTTGTAAGCGGGGCGATTAGACGGACCAGCAAGTATTAAGAAAAAAAGCTGCCCTCCTAAGAAAGCAGCCATCCATGGTATAGTATGTTGAAGTGTCGGAAGGCATCCAAGAATGCGTCTTCCTTTTCTTTCGGACAGATTGGTTTTTCACCTTCACCAAAACCAATGTTGTAGTTCGTACGTTCCTTTATTCCGGCTTTATCCTTACCTTGTGCTATGTAGCCAGTGCTGACTTGGTTTCAAGCTTCTCAACATCTCAAAATCAGTTTTCTTCCCTTGTTAGAAGCACCACCGTCTCCAGATGCTCGGTATGCGGGAACATATCCACCGGCTGGATGCCACTGACTTCATAGTCACTGAACCTAAGCAGGTACCGAAGGTCGCGATCCAGTGTTTTGGGATTGCAGGAAATGTAGACAATGCGCTTGGGCGCAAGCCGTATGGCTGCTGCCAAAAAGCGTTCGTCGCTACCGCTGCGTGGTGGATCGAGGAAAAGAACGTCACAGCTCTGCTTTGCCTTGGACATCTCCTTGAGGTGGGCTGAGGCGTCGGCACAGATGAATTCTGCATTGGTCAGGTTGTTGCGCTCAGCATT
>Ga0172378_10003376_pt1 | contig 15023 bp, 11 predicted proteins | sample GrowelOW332metaG_FD_119755 | JGI IMG/M metagenome (GOLD analysis project Ga0172378, IMG submission 119755) | Groundwater microbial communities from an aquifer near a municipal landfill in Southern Ontario, Canada - Pumphouse #3_1 metaG | ecosystem: Environmental > Aquatic > Deep subsurface >... | reverse complement strand
ATTTGCTGATCCATAATAACCAGTTCGTTCTTAAGTGGCTTAATTCCGTTAGGTGAAATAAAGATGTTTCCTGACAATATCTGCTTAAGATAGACCGAAACATCATCAACTAAAACCTGAATGGTCGATCCACCTATAGTGAAATTGATCAGTTTGTTTTTTAATGTCAGATCAAGAAGTTTCTTTGACCAATAGGAGAACTTATCTTCCGTGGTCTTTCCGTCAAAGACAACTCCGTTTCCTTCGATATTCTTAGTCTGAAATTCATTATTCGCCGAAAAAGCAATATCCGCTGATTGATGACCATTTTCATCAGTCAGCAAAGTAGGCACTGGGCGGTAAATTCCTTTATGGGCGGTGTGAATATCAATTGCGGTGAAAGAACCATTATAAAAAGCGAGATTCTTTCTGGCTGTCTGAGTAGACTGAGAAAAACTCATCTGTGAGCTTTGAGGAAACCCTGTACATTCAACCAATTCGATTTTCATATTTCCGACTACTGAGGAATTATAAACCCGGCTGGCATCAGTACATAGCATATTTTCAAAGCCGCATTCTTTCTCTAAGAAGCATCCGGCAAAAGCATGTCTGTCAACAAGTATTAAAATCGGGTTGAGGCCGACTGATTCCAGCACCGAGCAATAAAGGAGAGCCAAATCCAGACAAGTTCCACGCTTTTCCTTCAGAACCTGATCAGCTAAGCGCACACGATTATACTGATTAAAGAAAGCCGGAGGATTGCTGTAATTGATTCCTGATTCACTAAGGGCGTTATAGACGGCCATCATTTCCATTCTGACTGAATCAATGTCATTGGCCTGATAGCCAATGAAAGCTGGCTCATTTGGTCGCAGTTTTTTAAGAGAAATGTTGGCCTTAGAAACTACCTGACTGACCTCATCAGAATTAGGTGTGACATAACAGGGAAACAATTCTTCGTTCTTAGAGTTCTGAACTGAATCTGCAATGGGGCTGATAATAAAAGAAAGAACATCAGAAAAAAGAACGGCTGATCCATTATCAGCCAACAGATCAACTCTCATCTGACAGGGAATGGCCTCAGAAATCTTATAAAGCTGAAGAGCATCCAGATAAGCCTTAATAAATTTCGTAATCTGGATTTTTGACTTAGGAAGCAGTTCATCAATGAGGATTTTATCAACTCTGACAACCTCAGAGTCAATTGAAAAAAGCAATTCCAAATTGCGGTAATCTGTTTCGGAATCATTTGAAACAACTATTTCTTTAATAAAGGAATAGGCATTTTGCTCATTAGGATTAGTAAGATAACGATAATAAGAATCACATAAATAGAATAAATACGTGTAGTTATTCTTATAGGTTACTGAAACGCTGATTTGATTTGCCATACATTCCCCTTTCCAAACTAAATATATTTTACTATTAACGTCAATTAATTCCACTCCAAATCCACATATTTTCTTTAAAAAAACAAAGCCTTTTTTTGAGTCTGTATTTCCGGTGTCCAGAAAAAGAAAAAAACAGCCAAAAGAATACCAAAATATGGTTTATTCTTCCTCTTAGGGCTAACACTTGCTAAAATATATAATATGGATATTAATCAACTTAATGATCTTTCAACTGATAATCTCAAGACCAAGGATCTCAGCACTGATAACACTGCCCAAAGCGATGAAACCAAAACCAATTTTGATTATGTCACTAAGGGACCTACGGATTATGCCAAAAACAAACGAGTTTCCAAAGTTTCTTCTACCGTTGGCATAGTTGCCACCTTTTCCGTTTCTGCCATTCTCGGAGGAACTTTATTGGGAAATACCTTTGTCGGAACCCTTCCCAGTGTTTCCAATCAGAAATTCCAGATTGAAGGCAATCAGCTGAATTACTCTTTCACTATCACCAATAAAGGATCAAGAAGTGCTTTGCTGACAATTACCACTCAGGAAAAAGAAGTCTACACGACCGATGTAAGTAAGACTGGGGATTATTCTTCCTCTCTCACTCTAAACTATCAGACTTCCTACCAAGCCAAGATTGTTGCAACCAATCAGGTTGATTACTATAAGACTATTTATGAAACCAGCTTCACTATTCCCGCTAAAGTCATAGCTGAAGCCGTAATTGAAAAATAAGGAGAAATACCATGCCAGAAGAAAAACAGGAAAAAGCCGAAAAGAAAATTAATCTTTCAAAAGATATTCCCGAATATATTGAAAAGACAGTTAAGAAAGCAAAAACCAAAAAAGAGCTGGAAGCCGAACAATTCAAAAAAGCTTCCTTCAAACAGAAACTCAATCTCATTCTCGCCGCACTGATAATTCTTGTCTTCATCATTGAATTACTGGTTCTAGCCTTCTCCCGACAGATATTCGGAGATGATTTTGCCGATGCTTTCTTTGGCATGGACAGTGACGGTCTTCCCTACACCAATGGGTTTGCCTGGCTTTGGGATGCAGCCGGAGTCCGATTAATCAGCACCCTGATAATCATTCTGATTGCTTTCTGCATTATCTTCATTGCCGGAGCCATCATCAAAATCTTTTCCAACAAAAGCCGAAAAGCCAAAACAATCGGTTCAATTCTCCGTTCCTGTGTCAAATACCTGGTTGTATTGCTAAGCTTTGCCTTCATCCTAGGTGTCTGGGGAATTGATGTTACCTCTATTGTTGCCGGCCTTGGCGTTCTTACCTTAATTATCGGTCTTGGCTGTCAGTCACTCATCTCAGATATTATTTCCGGATTATTCATTGTTTTCGATGATTTCTTCAGCGTTGGCGATATGGTCATCATTGATGGTTTCAGAGGCACAATTGAGGATATCGGCTTAAGAGCCGTTAAGCTCAATGATGGCTGCGGAAACCTAAAATCAATCACTAATTCCTCCATCAATACCTGTGTCAATCTTTCCCGTCATCCTAATCTCATCATTGTTTCCATGGATGTTTCCTATAATGAAGATATTGAAAGAATTGAGGGAATCATTGCCAAAGATCTTCCAAACATCAAAAAACATATTCCTCAGATCACCGAAGGACCCTGGTATAAAGGCATCGATAATTTTGATGATGCGGGTGTTTCCTATTGCTTCATGTGCACTTGCAATGCCTCTGACCGTTTCCAGGTAAAAAGAGATTTCCAGCGTGATGTCTATCAAATGATGGTCAAGAACAATATCTTGGTTCCCTACACTCAGATTACCGTCAATCCTCAGGATCCGACTCAGCGTCCAAAACCTACTGATGAACAGAAAAAGCTTTCAAAAAAGCTTAATGATGAGAATCGCGCAGTTGCCAAAAAGCGAAGCAAATCCTTCCTCCAAAGAGCCCAGGAAAGTTTCGATGACTCACTTTAATTTACTTTTTATAAACGCTTTTCCGATTATTAAGGTTTAAAATACGTTGGGAATATTCTATAATCTACTAGTTAATTTGTTTAAATTAAGGAGATACTATGAATAAAGAGAAGAAAATGACTATGGTCATCGGTTCTTCACGATTGGGTGCAGCCATCGCCTCACTCAATTCCGAACAGGGAATCTATACTTCAATCATTGACATCGATGAACGTGCTTTCAGAAAACTTGATGCAAGCTATTCCGGCTATAAAATTGTCGGTAACGCCTTAGACCGACTTACCTTAGAAAAAGCCAGGATTTCCGATGCCTCTGAAATTGACATTTGTACCGGAGATGATAACCTAAATATCTATTTAGCCTGTCTCTCTCTGAAATACTACACTGCCCCCAATGTCATTGTCAGACTTCATGATGAAGCCAAAAGTATTCTTTTGGAAGATCCTAGAATCACAGTAATTGCTCCTAGTGCCTTATCTTTCGGTATGTATAAAAACCTTTGGGATACGGAGGACAGATAATGAAAATTTTAATCTGCGGTGGAAACACCGAAGCTGATTATGCCATCCGATCTTTCTCAGACGGACATAATAAGCTGGTAGTCATCAATGATGATGCCAACATTGCCAAGATTCTTTCCGAAAGAAACTCAATTTCGGTTCTAGACACAGATCCAACCAAACTCTATTCTTTTGAAATTGCTGACGTCTTTGAATTTGATTTAGTCATTGCCTTAATGGAAAATGACAGTGATAATTTTGTCTGCTGCAAGTTGGCCAAAGATAAATTCCATATCAAAAAAGCTATTTGCACTGTCTCCGACCCTAACCATGTCGATATTTTCCAAGCTTTAGGCATTGACTCTCCAATCTCTAGTTCTTACCTTCTCACCCAGCGAATCAAAGGAGAAAGCGATATCGAGAATCTCATCAAGACACTTAGTATTGAAAATGATAAGATTGTCATCACTGAAGTCAAAATCAAAGAAGAGTTTGACTGCTGCAATAAATCACTTATGGAACTTCAGATTCCGGATTATGCCAACATTACCTGTATTTTCCGTAATCCCCAAGTCATCATTCCTCATGGTACCACCCGCATCATCGCCAATGATACTTTGGTTGTAGCCTCGGCACCTAGCGATCAAAAACGTTTGATTAAATATTTAAAGAAAGAAAAAGATGAAAAATAACACCTGCATGGATTCGGATTCCCAGATAGATAATTCATCAGCGGAAGAAACCGATATAGAAAACAGCCAAGAAAAGAAAGCCAGTCCTTCCGATCAAAAGAAGGCCGGACATCTTTCAGCTTTGAAAAATCACCTCACCACCGCTATAAAGAAGCGTGATGAATTCATTGAAAAGAACATTGAAATCAAAAGACAGACTATTCATGAAATCACTGAAATTGAAATCAACCGTAAAAAGCTAGCTTCTAAAAAAGGCAACAATTTTGGAGTCTCTGGTTATCGACTGGTTTTAGGCTATATCGGAATTTTCATGATGATGATTGGTGCCCTCTCATTGGTTTCCTTGATTATTCTGGTTGATCCAACCCTGGGAACTGATTTTTATACCGGTGAACAGATTCATACTTATGGATATGAAGCCAGCTTTTGGTGGTGTATTCTAGTTCCTGGAATTGCCTCTTTAGTAATCGGCTTCTTACTTAGTCTTCTGATTCTGAACAAGAAGAAAGCCAGATTAAAGGGCATGGAAGATATTTTCTTAGTCTTTTCGGTCTGGATTATTGCCATCTTTGTCTTTGCCATGCCATTTATCTTCTGCCGTTTTGTCAATTCCGAGCTTAGTTTCACTTTCACCCAGGCTATGTTCGAATCCACTTCCGGATTAACAACAACTGGATTATCAGTTATGACTACTGATAGTCTTCCAAAGCTTCTTCTCTTCCATAGATCACTTGCCAACTTTGTCGGTGGTGTCGGACTTGTTCTTTTTATGACTAGTGCAGTTTCCGATAGATCAGGACTGAATATCTATCTTTTGGAAGGACACAACGACCAGTTAGTTCCTAACATTGTCAAATCCGCTCGAATGATCTTCATTATCTATTCTGTTTACGTTTTAGTCGGAACCGTCAGCTTATTATGCTGTGGCTGTTCTCCGATGGATAGCATCTGCTTCTCCATGGCAGCCTTATCAACTGGTGGATTAGCCTCCCACAGTGAGTCAGTTTCCTGGTTTGAAATGAATCTTCCTTACGCTAATTATTGTGCTATCGAAATTGTTATTCTCATTCTGATGATTTTAGGTTCAACCAACTTTGTCATTCACTTCTATCTCTGGAAACGTCAGTTTAAGAAAGCTATCAAACACTACGAATTTTTAGTCTTCATTGGTTTGATGATCTGTGTCTATCCTTTCTTCATCTATGGCATGTATCAGGCCTTCACTCCTATTTCCACAAATTCGTTGGAATCAGTCGGAAAAGCCTTCAGAAACGGAACTTTCGAATTTGTTTCCTTGCTGTCAACCTCCGGATTTTCAACCCTGACCCCAATAGATTTCCCGGAAGCTTACGCCAATCTTCCTTCCGCCTGTATTGTGGCTCTGATTGTCCTAATGGCTATCGGTGGTCAGAATGGTTCAACTTCGGGTGGTATCAAACAAAGCCGTGTTGCCCTCTGTTTCCTTAATATCAAATGGTCTATTGCTAAGAGCATCAACCGTACTGAAATGGTCAAAACCAATTATGTAACCCGCTTAGGAAATAAAGTCGCTGTCAGTGAAGAAGAGACCAAAGAAGCCAGCAATTATGCAGGATTATACTTTGGCTTTGCCTTCATCGGCACAATGATTCTCTGCGGATATGCCATTGGTTCAGGTTCAAAGACTTTTGTATATGATGACGGACTTCAGGTCTATTCTCTGGCAAACTGTCTGTTTGAAATTGTTTCCTGTCTCAGCGGTGTCGGCGGCTCAAGCGGAATCACTGCCTTTGCTTCCAACAATTCCCAGTGGGGTGTCCTCTGGCTGGAAATGTTCTGTATGTTTGCCGGACGTCTCGAAGTTACTATTTTCTTGGTTTCAATTTCCCGTGGCATCAAGCTTTTCCGTTCCCGTAAGAACGTCTTCAAGAAAGACCAGTCCACCTCTTCAGCTTTTGCCAATAATTGAGCTATAATAAAAATATGATAACCGGAAATATTTCAGATTACATATCATGGCGGGGTGATTTGTCCTTTAAGGAACGTCCCTTTAATGATGTAGATAATCTGGTTCTTTGCTATATTTCCTATGCTGTTTTAAAAGGCTTAGCAACCGAAGAAGAGAATTCTTCAGGAGTTACTGTTAAAGAATATTATTCTCGTCTTTTAGAAAAAGGCGGTTATAAAACCGATCTGGACATCTATGCTTCCGAAGCCTTTCTGAAAAAGGCCAGTTCTTCTGTCCGTTTTGGATCTGTCTTGATCAAAGATTACGTAGACATAATCGACGAAGAAACTTCGATGCAGTTTTCAGCTATGACCTTTGTCTTTGATGATGACAAATCATATATTGCCTTTAGAGGAACTGATGACACAATCATTGGCTGGAAAGAAGACTTCATGATTTCCTATACCCGAGTCAAAGCTCAGGATATGGCTTTGGAATATCTCAATAGACATATTGTCCCGGGAATGGAATTCTATGTCGGCGGACATTCAAAAGGCGGAAACCTTTCCATCTATTCCACCGCTAATCTCAGTGATGAAAAGCTTAGCCAAGTCAAAAGAATATATACAAACGATGGACCAGGACTATGTCAGGATGTCTTCAATACCAAAAAACTCCAGCGAATTGAATCCCGCAGTATCAAGATAACCCCTGAATACTCAGTCATCGGCATGCTTTTCTCTTTCAATTGTCCGAATCATAAGATTGTCTCTTCCCATAATAAAGGTCTTCTTCAGCACGATCTCCTCAGCTGGTGTGTCAGTAAGGATGAACTGGTCTTAGCCCCAAAAATGGACCCGGAAGCTAGCTCCATTGATGACACTGTCAGTATGTGGCTAAGCAACATGACTCAGGAACAGAAAGAAGATTTCACCCACGATATTTTTGATGCCGTCTCCTTAGGCGGAAAAGTCAGCAGTGTCTCCGGCTTCAAATCCAAAGGCCTTAAAGGCGTTCAGGAAGCCTTTGTCAAACTCTCCCTGAAACAAACCTCCTCAAGAAAAAAAATGCTGAGATTGCCGTTAACAATTATCTTTGGCAAAAAAGCCAGAAACCTCCGCTATACAAAACCGGTCGTCTTTTTGACAAACAATCCAATTCCGTTAGGTGTCTTCATGATAGTCATCGGTCTTCTCTTCCTTTTATTGCCAAAAGAAGCAATTCCCTTGATTGTCGGCATTGCCTTAAGTATTGTCACAGCTTTTGAACTCTTTCTGCTCATCTATTTCCTTTATCTGACGCATTGGGATTTCCAGCATCAAATAATGAGAGTCTATGTCTTTATCTTCTTAATGATCCTCACCGTCAGCATCTTTATCAATCCCTCACTATTCTCCTCAGTTTCCTCTATGCTTTTCGGAACCGGATCACTGATTTATGCTTTTACTCTCTTTGGAAAGTCATTGAACTTCCATAAATCAAAAGACAGAATATTGATGGTTGCCTGTATCTTTGAATCTCTAGGCCTCTTAGCTTTAGGAATCTATTTCATCTGTTTAGGCAACCTCTATGAAAGCTATATTAACCCCATTATCGGAATCGGTCTTCTTGCCATTGGCGGATACAAAGTCTTCTTCGGACTTTTCCATCTCATCCGCGGAGCTTTAGCCTCAAGACCGGAAATTAAAGACTGATTTCAATTATTTGTAATATTATATTTTTTTAGTTAAAATAATACGCATATTTCTAATTCACGGAAAGGAAACCATTATGCTTTCAAACAAAGATAAAGATAAAGAAAAAAAGAAAAAACAGAAAGAAAAGGAAAAAAAGAAAGCCAAAAAGAAAAGCCATGGTTTACTTAAATTCCTGCTTATCCTCTTAGCTATCATTGTCATTCCAATTACTACCATCTATGTTCTCTTTGCAGATGACTCCTTCAAAGTCAAAAACAATAATGAAAAAATAGATGCTGAGACTCTGATCAATAATAAAATTGCTTCCTGTCTGAATAAAACTGCTCAGACCAATAAAGTTTCCTTAGCAATCACCCAGGATGACCTTAACATGATTCTCAACGGAGTCAAGGACGGTCTTCCGGATGGAACTGATACCTATGTCAAAGGCTTCTCCTGTTCTATCAATGAAGATAAATATATTTTTGAAATCGGTCTATCAGTATCAGCCTACATCATCAAAAGCAAAGCCATAATTGAGACAAAAATCGAAGAAACTGATGAAGCCTTCATCTTCCGAATTGAGAATATTAAAGTCGGAAAAGTTTCCGGCATCAATTCCTTTGCTTCTTCCATTGCCAAGAATTTCATCAATGATTCCACCCTTAATCAGGCCTTTGCTTCCTCCGGTCTTTCTTTCACAGCTTCCTTAAGCAACCAGACCATCACCTATACTAAGGCCGATGCTCTTCATGATATCAATTCCGCCTTAGAAAGCTCCGGTGAATTAGCTACATCCATTGTTCACGAATTCATCAATGACTCACTTCTCTCCTTCTCCTTCTATGACAATAGCGAAATCAAAGCTGAAATTGATCTGTCTTCCCTGAAAAACAATGCTAACTATGTCACCCCTGAGAAAAATTCCGGTTTAGTTCTTTCCGACTATAAAACTGATTTAGTCACTTTATTAGATAACGGAATCGTTGATCTTGACTCCAACCACCCGACTTATGCCTACACCTATCTAATCAAAGGCTATGATAACTGTGATGAAGATATTCAGGACTATGTCAAAGACAAGGACTTCTCCTCAGTCGGAATTAACAATGTCAGTTCCTACCAGGGCTACTCAGTTGAAGAATCCGCCAACATCGGTGAGATAATTCAGCAGTCCCTCAGTTCACTTAACCTCACTACCCTTTCGGCCAATGCCAAAATCAACGAGAACCTAATCACTTCCATCTGTGAGAACTCCGGTTTATTAGGTTATTCCTATGTTTTCACTCAACAGACAGAAACTTCCCATCAGGTCTCCTGTGTTACCTTAAATAACTTCTATGTCAACTTTGTCGAAGACCGGATGTATCTGACAGTTGGAGTCGATATCAACGGCTGTCAGACTGTCATCTGCTTTGATACCCAACAGCAGGAAAGTTCCGGTTATTCTATATCGTTAAGTGTCGAGGAAATCTACTTTGGAACTAATACAACTACCAACGTTCTCAAACAGGTGATTTATGGCTTAGTCAGCCAGGCCTTAGAAGAAGACGAATATCTTAGCTTTGATCAGGAAACTGCTACCTTCACCTATGACTTTGCTCCCGGATTCAATAATATCCCTTCGGCTATCTCTTCTCTTCTGAAAACCGACATCACCATTGAAGGTGATAGCCTTTCCGACTTAGGCTATATCAATCTCGGTCTTTCCATCGCCTAAAAAGAAAAATAAAAAGCCCTGCCAATTTTCTAAGGCAGGGCTTTTCTAATACTTGTTTAACGGTCTTCGCGGAAATAATTGTTTCCCAAACTCGAAGGTGCCTGGGCTTTTTTAGAACCGATAATGGACGTAATAATCAAAACCAAAATGGTAACAAGGTAAGGCAGCATCTTAATGATATCAATAACATTGAAAGGAACTGAGACATAGGAGGAAACGATATAAAGAGCTGAGAAGACAAATGATCCGAAGATACCGATAAGCGGATTCCACAGAGTGAAGATAACTAAGGCAACAGCTAACCAGCCAATGATGTCAACGACATATTCCCAGTTTCCGCCTAAGAAATCCATAATGAAGAACAGTCCGCCAAGTCCGGAGATAGCACATCCGATGATTGTTGCTGAATAACGATAACAGCTGACGGAGATACCAGCGGCATCAGCTGTGGCCGGAGATTCACCAACCGCTCGGAGATTCATACCGATTCTGGTCTTTTTCAGAATAATGTAAGAAGCAATGGCTACAATCAAAGCTAAATAAGTCAAGAAACCATAAGAGAGGAAGAGTTCACCGAAGATACCTAAATTGCTGTAGAAAGGGAAGAGGGTCTTGAAGCAGGCACTAGCCTTGGAGAAACCGGAAGTATCAATATTCTGAATCAGGTAAGAAGAAAAACCAATACCGAAAGTGGTGATAGTCAGGCCAGTGATATTCTGATTAGTATGTAGGGTTACAGTGAAGAAAGAATAGAGAACACCCATCAGAGCTGAGAAGACTAAGGCAAATAGTGTCGGAATCAAGACAGCCAGGAAAGGATTGATGGCATCAATACTGGAAAGTGATCCTAAATAGATAGATTCACCAAGACAGCCACCGACAGCACCAATACACATGATACCCGGAATACCTAAATTCAGATGTCCGGATTTTTCAACAATTGTTTCACCGGTTGAACCAAAGAGGAAGGCAGCCGCTAAACGGATTGCCTGAGTAATAAATGAAATCATCTTCTTAAGCCTCCTTGCTTTCAGCCTTGACTTCAAGGCCTTTAACTAATGAACTATTGCGTTTGCTTCCGTTTTTGGTAAAGAGAACCTGATAGCGGATGAAGAACTCAAATCCGATAATGCAGAAATAGAAGATACCGATAACAATGTTCTGAATAGCCGAATTGGTGATACCTAAGTTAGTGATAACCTGTGAGGTTCCTCGGCTTAGGAAGACAAAGAGTACGGAAGTAAGAACCATATAGAGAGGATTAAATCCGGAAAGCCAGGTAACAATAACACCGGTGAATCCACGTCCGTTGACTAAGGAAGTAGAGATAGTATGAGTATAACCGGAAACCATCAAAAATCCCATGACACCACAGATGACACCGGAAAGAAGCATAGTTCTGATAATGACTTTTCTGACATTGATGCCCGCGTATCTGGCAGTGTTTTCGTTCTCACCAACCAAGGATAATTCAAATCCATGCTTAGAATAGCGGAGATAAACTGACATAAACACCAATAAGATGGCAACAAGAATAATAGTCAGGAGATAGGTATTTCCGCCAATAGTAGGAAGGTTTCCAGTATCTATAGGCTTGAGAACACCAGTTCCGCTGCTGACCCAGGTATTGATAAAGAAAGAAACCAATTGAATAGCAATGTAGTTCATCATTAAAGTGAAAAGAGTTTCGTTAGTTTTGAACCTGGCTTTGAAGAAAGCCGGAATCAAGCCCCAGATTCCACCAGCGAGAATAGAGACAACTAAAGATATGGCAATAACTCCGGCATCCGGAAGGACACCACCTAAATAATGCATGACAGCCACACAGCCAAGTCCGCCGATCAGTGTCTGTCCATCAGCACCGATATTCCAGAACTTCATTTTGAAAGCTGGAACCAAAGCCAATGAGATTCCTAAAAGAATTGCTAAATCATAAAGGAAAAGCCAAATTCTTCTTTCGGTTCCAAAAACACCGTTGAAAAGTGAGGAGATAAAGGTGATAGGATCACACTGATAAGCAATAAGCAAAATTAAACAGCAGACCAGGAAAGCCGCCAAAATTGAAAGAGCACGGATAGATATAGACTGCCAGGCCGGCATAGAAGTACGTCTGACAACATGGAACAAAGGCTCATGCTTCGCTTTATTTTTGGTCATTCTGAGTCTCCTTTCCAGAAATATCATCGGAAATCTTTTCTTTTCCGGTCATCATCATTCCTAATTCTTCCTTAGTAGTCTTGGTAGCATCCACGATTCCCATCATTTTTCCATGACAGAGAACCATAATACGGTCACAGAGAGAAAGCATGACGTCCAGATCTTCGCCGACAAATAAGACTCCGACTCCTTTAGCTTTCTGCTTATTAAGAATGTTATAAATCAAATAAGAAGAGTTGATATCAAGTCCACGGACAGGATAGGCAGTGATAATGACATTAGGTCCGGCGGAGATTTCTCTTCCCACCAGAACTTTCTGAACATTTCCGCCGGAGAGCTTCTTAACAGCAATCTCCGTGGAAGGAGTGACAATATCAAGTTCTTTAATTAAATTAATAGCTTCGGCTCGGGCTTTCTTTCGATCAACAAAAGGAAGTTTGCCTTCGTTATAGGTTTTCAGCATCATATTATCAGTGATAGAGAAAGAAGGAGCTAAACCCATACCTAATCGATCTTCAGGAATGAAGCTCATGGCAATTCCCTTATCGATAATCTGACGGGGAGTAAGATTAGCAATACTCTGTCCTTTATGAATGATATCTCCGGATTTAATTGGATGAAGACCGACAATAGCTTCACATAATTCTTTTTGGCCACATCCGGTAATACCGGCAACACCAAGAATTTCACCGGCACGCAAATCAAAGTTGATATGTTTGATAGCACGATGGTTTTCCGTTCCTAAAACGGATAAATCCTTTACTTCCAAAAGCAGTTCATCAAAGGAAGTATGGAATCTATCAATCTCCAGATCGACTTTCTTGCCGACCATCATTTCCGTGAGCTGAGATTCATTAGTCTTATCAGTATCAAGGGTTCCGATATATTTACCTTTTCTCAAGATAGAGACACGGTCAGATATTTCCAGAACCTCATTCAGTTTATGAGTGATGATAATGATAGATTTTCCATCTTTCTTCATTGACTTAAGAATAGTGAAAAGCTTAGCGATTTCCTGGGGAGTCAGAACAGCAGTCGGTTCATCAAGAATGAGAATATCAGCTCCACGGTAAAGAACCTTGATAATTTCGACAGTCTGCTTTTCAGAAACTGACATCTCATAGACTTTCTTCTTAGGATCGATATCAAAGCCATAGCGGTTAGCAATATCCTTGACCATTTTATTGACTTTGTTCAGATTATATCTTTCCTTCAGGCCTAGAATGATATTCTCAGCGGCAGAGAAGATATCAACGAGCTTGAAATGTTGATGAATCATACCGATCTTATAGGAAAAAGCATCTCTCGGTGACTTGATTACTGCTTCTTCTCCATTTACATAAATAGAACCACTGTCTGGATAATAAATACCAGCAATCATGTTCATTAAGGTTGTTTTGCCTGAACCATTTTCACCTAATAAAGAAAGGATTTCACCTTTTCTTAAAGTTAGGTTGACATTTTTATTGGCAACAACCTTAGTCCCGAATCTCTTCGTAATATTCTTCAGCTCAATAGCATTTTCCATTAGTTGGTTATCTCCTTATTAAACGCATAAAGCGGAGACGATTAATCTCCGCTTTATGTGATATCTTCAAATATTCTGAAAATTAGTTAGAAGTCTTTTCAGTGATTCCGTCAATACGGAGATCAAAGTAAGGAGCAGAACGGTATTCGGATTCGTGGAAATATCCACCGCTGATAACTTCAGTTTCACCAACATAGGTACCATCATCATCAACATCAGCAAGATAAGAAGTCTTAGCAGCACCATCAACAGTGAACTTGGAAGTATCAAAGACATGGATAGTCTTGTTCTTCAAAGCTGTAGTGGCAGTTTCGATAGCGGCAGCAGTTCCTTCAGCAGCTAATTCATCGTTAAGAGTAAGAACTTCAACAGCACCATTAGCTATAGTTCCGCAGTAATCGCTAGGCATAGTGACATTGTCACGGACGCTTTCAAGCATATAAGTGAAATAAGGAACCCAATTGATTCTGGAAGCAACAAGATAAGTGTCCTTATCAAGATTCGTACCATTATAGAAAACATTAGGAACACCGGCAGCTTCGCAAGCACTAGGAGCACCCTGAGAATCAGCATGCTGAGAAATGATAACGGCATGATCAGTCTTGATAAGAGCGTTAGCAGTAGACTGTTCAGCAGTGACATCATACCAGCTGTTGGTATATCTGACACTCATGGTGACAGAGTCACAGACTGACTTGGCACCAAGATAGAAAGAAGTATAACCAGAAACAACTTCAGCATAAGGGTAAGCACCGACATAACCCATGACAGCTTCATCAGCAGTGATGGTTCCGGCAGCAATCATTTCGTTGATTTTCATACCAGCGACAATACCGGTGAGGTATCTTCCCTGATAGATATCAGCAAAAGTATTATGATAATTGGCAACATTGGCAGTATGGGCCTGAGTTCCGGTAGCATGGCAGAACTGAACATTTGGGAATTCCTTGGCAGCTTTGAGCATAGCAGATTCATGACCGAAAGAATCAGCAAAAATGACATTGCAGCCCTGATCAACAAGATCAGCAGCAGCATCATAATCGCCATCATTTTCGGCAATTCCAGTTTTATAAATAACCTGACTTGAAGATAAACCAAGGGCAGCAACTGTAGATTTAGCAGCATCAATGAAGTTCTTATCATAGGAAGAAGTTTCATCGTGAAGGAAAATAAAACCGACCTTTACACCATCGATACCTGAGGTGGAATCACAGCTAGTAATACCGCAAAGTGAACCGGCAGCTAAACCAAGAACAGCAAGACTCAGAAGACCCTTTTTCATGTGTTTTTTCTCCTTTATGGTCTGCAGTCAGTGACTTTCAGTACCGATAATAGGAAAAATATCTACAATTTTAAATAAATCAATAAAAAATAAAAAAAGGTGATGAGTAAGATTTATTCGTAGTGCTGGCTTATGGGCCACAGCGTAGAGACTCCCCGCCAATCCGGGTGATTATACGAATAGTCGCTTCAACGACAGCTCGATTAT
>Ga0172378_10003374_pt1 | contig 15025 bp, 15 predicted proteins | sample GrowelOW332metaG_FD_119755 | JGI IMG/M metagenome (GOLD analysis project Ga0172378, IMG submission 119755) | Groundwater microbial communities from an aquifer near a municipal landfill in Southern Ontario, Canada - Pumphouse #3_1 metaG | ecosystem: Environmental > Aquatic > Deep subsurface >... | reverse complement strand
GACGGCTTCCCCATCTGCGTGGGGTACTTCCCCACGGCTATGGCATTCGGTTTGGTGTGCCGCAAAGACGGCCTCCGATTATGGGAAGCGGCGTTGTTTTCCCTGACCAATTTTGCAGGCAGCGGCCAGTTTCTGGCGGAAAGCCTGCTCGTCGGAGGCGCCATGCTGACGGAATTAGTCATCTCCGTGGCGCTGGTCAACCTCCGCTACCTGTTCATGGGCGCGGCGATCAAGGCGCGTCTTGAGGAAACGGGGAACCTCAGGAAGTTTTTCATCGCCTTTGGCACGACGGACGAGGTGTTTTCCGTCTCCACGATGAAGGAAAGTACGTTGAATGGACGCTACATGGCGGGATTGCAGATCATCAGTTACCTCGGCTGGTGCAGCGGGACGATCGTCGGATTCATCATCGGCTCGTTCCTTCCCGTCGCGTTGCAGCTCGCCGTCGGAGTGACGCTGTACGCCATGTTCAGCTCATTGCTCGCTGGAGCGTATCTTCGTGAAGGGGCATGGATGCTGTGCATCGCCGCCATTTCCGCCGTGATGAACAGCCTGCTGGTGGTACTGGCTGACATTGGGAAAGGATGGGCGTTCGTCATTTCCATGCTTACTGCGACGGGAATCGGGGCGCTTCGGCCTTCCCGCGTCCAGGAGGAGTCATGAGCCACGGAATCCCCATCGTTGTGTACATTCTTGCCTCTGCCTTGGCTACGCTCATCGTCCGGCTCATCCCGTTCTTCGGGAAACGGCTTGGCGCCACCACGCCATTCCTTGACAGGTGCATGCACCTGCTGCCGGTGGCCGCCATCGGGGCTCTGGTGTTTCCCGGAGCCATCACCGATTTCCAAGCGCGTTGGTACGCCGGATTACTCGGAGTCCTTGCGGCATTCCTCGTGGGAATGAAGAAACTTCCGATGATCGCGTCCATCGCCATCTCGATCGTCGTCACGTATCTGGTGCTGGTGGCATGAGGTACTTTGACGCTCATCTCCATCTGGAGGCCGCCGTCAACGCCTGGGGCATTGTCTGCACCAGCAGGCGGGAGGAATGGACGAAGCTGTCCGCCATCACGGCTCCTTCCATCCCCTCGGTGGGGTTGCTTCCCGACGGAACGGATCAAGAGGACGCAATCGGAGAAATGGGGAGGATATTGAAGGACCATCCTTCCTGGCAGATCGGGGAAGTGGGACTGGACGCGCGGTTCCCCCACATGGAAACCCAGGTCGCCACGTTCCGTCAGATCCTCCAGATGGCAACCACCTTGCGTCGGTTGGTCAGCATCCATGCCGTACGAGCCGACGGGCTACTGCTTTCCCTGCTGGACGGTTCCGTTCCCTCCATCTGGCACGGATTCACCGGAAGCGTGGAGACGGCGCGATGTGCCGCCAAATGCCGCTGTGTGGTCAGTCTGGGGCCACGGACGGTACAAAGCAATCTTTGGAACCATTTGGAACAACTGGACGTTCCGTTCCTGTTGGAAACGGACAGCCAGGATGAGAAGGAAACGGAAACATTGGCAGCCATGTATCGCGCCTGCCAGGCACGGCTCGGGCTGACCGAAACGCAACTTGAGGAGAGAATCAATGCGGGACGAGCAATTTGTACGGACCATCCGTCTGATCGGACCTGAGGCGGTGGAAAAGCTGCACCACAAGAGCGTCACGTTCGTAGGGCTGGGCGCCGTAGGCGGATACGCGTTGGAAGGTTTGGTGCGACTGGGAATCGGAAGCGTGTGTTTGATCGACTTCGACAAGGTGGAGCCATCCAACCTGAACCGGCAACTTCTTGCCACCTGGCCGGATATGGGAAAAAACAAGGTTGAGATCGCCGCGGCCAGAGTGAAGGCCATCAACCCGGATTGTGTGGTTCAGGCGTTTCCGATGTACCTCACACCGGAAAACGCATCAGAAGTAGTTTCGCAGGCAGGGGATCTTCTGGTGGATGCCATCGATTCGGTGAAAAGCAAGTGCGCGCTTCTCGAAGCTGCCTATCTTGCCCAAAAGCCAGTGGTCAGTTCCATGGGAGCGGCGCTCCGGAGAAACCCCACGTTGGTCCGTACGGCCGATCTGATGGACACCACCGTCTGTCCGTTGGCACGGACGGTACGGCAGGAACTGCGCAAACGAGGCGTCGGCCGAGGCATCTCTGTCGTCTACAGTCCGGAACCGGTCTCCTTCACCTATCACCCGGAAGAAGGGAAAGTGCTGGGGTCCCTCCCCACCGTCACCGGCATCTTCGGCCTGAACCTGGCACATCTGGCGATGCTCCGGCTCCTCAGGGTGGAGAAACTGCCCGTTCAGACGAACTGAAACGGCACAAACGCCTCCGGGCGATGAAAGTCCGGTTGGTCCGTGTCGATCGGCGCGTAGGAAAGATAATGGGGCTTTTCCAATCCGTCTCCGCATTTGTAGAAGTTGCCAAAAAGGATTTTCCCCTTCAGGGATCCCCCCTCCTCAACCAAACCGAAACGTGACAGATCCAGCGTCACGGAAAGGTCCCACCGGCTCTGGGTGAGCGTGTTCTCCAGAATCCGTACCTGGAGAGGAACGGACGCAAGCCCCGCGTCCGGATAGGATTGCCTGCCTGAACGGCCGGTCCCCCGGGCCACATGGCAGAATCCCGCCGCACTGAACTCAAAATTGACATACTCAGCCTGGTCCGGCCGCTTGAGGAACACTTCCACGCAACTGTCCGTCCATACGGCATCGTTGTGGTGGGTGCACATTCTCCTCAGCTGGGGTTCCTTGACATGAAAAGAGACCAACAGATTCGTCCCTTGATACGACACATTCACCAATGTGGCCACGCCATCCGCTTCCACCCACTGGGGGTGCAACGCCAACCTCGTCGCGCCCTGGTTGGACGCGTCATGGATCAATACATTCATGCATTCAGTGTAGGAAACTCCGACCAAAAACGCAAGTTCAGAGGTAGATAGGGAAAACCCTACAGGAGGATTCCTATGCAACGAACCATTCACTCTGGCGTTCTGGCGCTGATCATGGCAACCATACTGCTTGGAGCGGGATGCAACCATGAGACAAGCGCCCCGGAGGAACGCACCGTCCAGGCCACCCTGGAAATCCAGTGCAGCCAGTTTTCCGAACAGGAGCGGAGCGTCAAACCCACCGACGCGGAACTGGAGATATCCAGCTACCATGTTACGGCCACAGGGCCGGCCGTCTCCACGGCGATCGACCTGACGGCGGAAACCAGTCCCATTACGTTGGGCAACATCGCCATCGGGACGTGGAGCATCACCGTCGAAGCGTTGAACCCGAACGGCAAGGTACTGGCAACCGGTTCCACAACCCAACGGTTCTCACCGGCGACCACTACGGCAACACTCTCTCTGGAAACCCTTCCCGGTGAAGGCGAAGTTTCCCTGCAGTTCAGCTGGCCGACCGACCAGGTCTCCACTGATGCCTATCTGTTGTTCACGCTGACCGACCAGAAGGGAAACGCGGTGGAAATCGACGCGGGAGAGATCACCAACAACGGGAATGGAACAGGCAAACTGGTCAAGACGCTTGCCGCCGGTTCCTACGTGTTCTCCACCCGATTGATCAGTGACACGGTCTCCGTCTCCGGCTCGACCATCGCCATCCGGGTGGTGGACGGAACGACTTCCAGCGGAACAATCGCGCTGGTCATCGGGGACATGAGCAATTCATTCTCCCTCTCGGTGACCAACAACACTTCGCTTCCCGTACAAGGGACGGTCACCTGCCAACCGACCACCCCCAAAGGGAACGAACCATTCACCCTGCAGTTCAGCCCGAGCAATCTGGCGAAGGCCGGCCTGACCACATCAGATCTGATCTACCAATGGTACTGCGAAGGAATCGCCATCTCGGGAGCCACCAGCTCCTCGTTGACGGTCAGCTCCCCCATCGCGGGAACGCATCGCTATGATCTGATCATCTCCGCGTCCAAGCTGGGATCGGTGGGGAGCGTCTCGACGTTGGTCTCCGTCCCGGTATCCGATACGGTCAACTGAAGCTTGCGACGAATGTATCCGGGAGTTTGGCGGGCCGGAGCGTCCGGTCATCCAGACAGGCCACCTTCACTTTGAGGGTGGCTTTTTTCTCTTCTCCGCTGAAAATCTCCTGCAGAAGGACAAACGAGAAGGCGCCCCACTCCACCGGCGAGCTTTCCACCCTTACCGGATCATCCAACTTCAGCGGACGGTGGTACTCGATGGTGATCGTCTTGACGACAAACAGCATGTGGTAGCGCTCCACCACCTGGGATGGACTCCCGAAGAGGGAACGCATCCATTCGGTACGGGCGTGTTCCGCCCAGTCCAGATACCGGGCGTGGTAGGCGATGCCTTCACAGTCCGTATCGGAATAATAGACTCTGCTTTCGTAGTGGAAACTCATACCTTCACCTCACATCCAGGAAACCGCAAGGTCGCCACATAATCGTCGTACGTCTCGGCGCGGCGGATCATCGTCACCGTCCCGTCCGGATGGAGAAGATATTCGGCATGACGCAGCTTTCCATTGTAATTGAACCCCATCGAATGTCCATGCGCGCCGGCGTCATGGATCACCAACACATCCCCTTCCGTGATGGCGGGAAGCGCCCGGTCGATGGCAAACTTGTCATTGTTCTCACAGAGGGAGCCGGTAACATCATACGTGTGGTCATGGGGCAGTTGTTCCTTCCCCACCACGCTGACGTGATGGTAGGCTCCATACATGCCCGGCCGCATCAGATCGGCCATCGTGGCGTCCACACCGACGAATTCCTTGTACTTGTGGGTGACGTGGCGGACTTTGGTGACCAGGTATCCGTACGGACCGGTGATGTACCGGCCACACTCAAACGCCATGGAAACCGGTCCCAGACCGGTTTTGACGATCATCTCATCGTACAACTGATGGATCTTTTGGCTCACATCCCGGATATCCATCCGCTGTTGTTCCGGCCGGTACGGGATGCCGATCCCGCCGCCCAGGTCGAGGAACGAGATGCGCACCCCGGTTTCGCGATAAATCTTTCCACAAAGGGAAAACAGCATCCGCGCCGTCTCCACGATGTACTGGCCGTCCAGCTCGTTGGACGCCACCATGGTGTGCAGGCCGAACCGTTTGACCCCTTTCTCCTTCATGATCCGGTAACAGTCACAGATCTGGTCACTCCGCACCCCATACTTTGCGTCCACCGGATTGCCGATGATGGCGTTCCCCGTCCGTTCCGGACCGGGGTTGTAGCGGAAGCAGATCGTCTGGGGAATCGTCCTCAGGCTGTCGATATGCGTGATGTCATCCAGGTTGATCACCGTGCCGAGGCGGTACGCTTCATCAAATTCCTCCACCGGGGTGTCGTTGCTGGTGAACATGATGCGTTCCCCACGGATGCCGCAGGCATCGGCAAGCAACAACTCAGGGAGTGAGGAACAATCCGCGCCAAAGCCCAACTCACTGAGCATCCGGATGATCACCGGATTGGGACACGCCTTGACGGCAAAGTAATCGGTGAATCCTGGCGCCCAGGAAAAAGCGGCCTTGAACGCCAACGCGTTCTCCCGGATGGCCGACTCATCGTACAGATAGAACGGCGTGGGCAATCGGGAGGCCAGCTCCTGCAGCCGCTCATCGGAAAGGGGAAGTGTTTTGTCGCTCATACGCTGAAATTCCTCCGGATGCTCTCCATCGCCGCCACCACATCCTCACGATGACCGTACGCGGAAACCCGCACATACCCTTCACCGGCAGGGCCGAAACCGGATCCCGGGGTAACCACCACATGGCAACGGTCAAGCAGCAGATCAAAGAACTGCCAGCTGGTCATGCCCTTCGGTGTTCGGGCCCAGATGTACGGGCTGTTGACACCACCATAACAGACCAGGCCGACGGATTCCAGTCCCTGACGGATGATCCTTGCGTTCTCCAGATAGTAGTCGACCAGTTGCATGCACTGTTTGTACCCTTCTCCGGAAAGGGAAGCTTCTCCACCGTATTGGGAGATGTTGCTGGCTCCATTGAAGAAGGTGCACTGCCTGCGGTTCCACAGACCGTTGAGCACTCCGGGACCGGCATCCTGACAGACCAGCTGTTTGGGAACCACCGTCCATCCCAGACGGACTCCGGTGAAACCGGCGAACTTGCTGAAACTGGAAATCTCAATGGCGCACCGCTGGGCCCCTTCCACCTGGTAGATGGAATGGGGGTACTGGTCATCGGTGATGTACGAACTGTAGGCGGCGTCGAAGATGATCACCGCATTCTCCCGGATGGCGTAGTCGACGAACGCCTTCAGTTGCGCTTTTGTCGCAACCGCGCCGGTGGGATTGTTCGGGCTGCACAGATAGATCAGATCGACATGCACCGATGGAGGATCGGGAATGAACCCGTTCTCCGCCACGCTGGGAAGATAGACGAACCCGTCATACCCTTCCTTTTCCTTGTTGTATGCGCCGGTACGGCCTCCCACGACATTGCTGTCCACATACACGGGATAGGCGGGATCCTGTACGGCGACGATGTTGTTCTGTCCGAACAGTTCCTGGATGTTCGCCGCATCGCTCTTCGCCCCGTCACTGATGAAGAACTCCATCGGATCCAGATCCACACCCCAATGGTCATGATAGAAACCACAGAGCGCTTTTCTCAGCGACGCGTCGCCCTGCTCGTCGCCGTATCCGGTGTACGTGGCGCGATCGGAGAGCAGGTCGATCTTATGCTTCATCGCCTGGCATACCGCCGGTGCGAGCGCCTCGGTGGTGTTGCCGATGCCCAACCTGAGCACCTTTGCGTCGGGATGCTTCTCCTGCCACGCTTTTGTCCGACGGGCGATCTCAGGAAACAGGTATCCGCTGGACAACGTGAGGAAATGGTTGTTGACGGTCGCCATCTGTTACCGCCTCACAATGGCGCCGATGGCATCCAGGTCATCCAACGCCTGATACAGGATCTGCCGGTGTTCTTCCGTGGCCAGCGTGCACAGCGGCAGGCGGAAACTCTCCTCGCACCAACCGTACCGAGCCATGGCCGTCTTGATGGGGATCGGGTTGGTCTCAATGAAGCAAGCCTTGAAGAACGGAGCCAACTTCTCCTCAATCTTCCGCGCTTCGGCCATCTTTCCGTCCAACGCGAGACCGATCATTTTGCTCATCAACGCAGGGCAGATGTTGGACGCGACGGAAACAACACCGTCCCCACCCCGTTCGATCAAATCCAGGCTGAGGTTGTCATCCCCGGAAAGGACGGCAAAGCTGGAGGGTTTGCGTTTGATCACATCCTCCATCTGCACCAGGTTGCCGCTGGCCTCTTTGACGCCGACGATGTTCGGGCAATCATTGGCCAGCTTGACCAACGTGTCCGTCTCGATGTTCACCCCGGTTCTTCCTTTGATGTTGTACAGGATGCAGGGGATATCCACGCTGTCCGCGACCGCCTTGAAATGAAGGTACAGCCCTTTCTGCGTCGGCTTGTTGTAGTACGGATTGACCAACAGGCAGGCATCTGCGCCGTTGGTCTGGGCGTGACGGGACAACTGGATCGCCTCACTGGTGGCGTTGCTTCCCGTACCGGCGATCACCGGCACCCTGCCTTTGGCGTAATGAACGGTCAAGGCGATCACCCGGTCATGCTCCAGATGGCTGAGCGTCGGGCTTTCACCGCTGGTGCCGCAGGGCACCAGGCCGGATACGCCGGAGGCGATCTGGCTGTTGATCATGTCATACAGCGCCTGTTCATCGATATTGTCCGTTTTGGTGAACGGCGTAACCATTGCGGTATACACACCGCGGAACGTAATCTTTTCCATATCTTTCTCCTGGGTCACATAATGTGCGAAATCAGGTCATCCAGCGTGTACAGCCCGGGCTTCTGCCCGACCAGCCAGGTGACCGCCGTAATGGCGCCTTGGGCGAATCCTTGGCGGTTCTTCGCCCGATGGGTAAGCTCGATGGTATCCGCGTCACTGTCAAAATAGACGGTATGCGTCCCGAAAACGCTGCCAACCCTCAGGCTGGCGACCTGCACTTCACCCGCTTCCCGGGTGCGATGCAATGTCTCCGAAACGATCTTGTCCTTGCCTGCTCCCGCGTCGGTGAGACTTTGGGCAAGCATCAACGCCGTCCCGCTGGGGCTGTCCGCTTTGGCGGCATGGTGCATTTCGAACACCCCGCTGTCATAGCCTCCCGCTTTGCCCAGCATCGCGGCGGCCTGCCGCACCAGCTTGAGGAATACGGCCACCCCCAACGAATAATTCCCGCTGTAGATGACGGAACTGGAGGAAGTCTCCACCATCTGCCGCACCTGAGGCAACTTGTCCGTCCACCCGGTCGTCCCGATGACGGCATCCAGCCCCATGCGGGTGTATACTTTCAGATGATCGACGACCACGCTGGGGGTGGAGAACTCCACCACCGCCTGGACGTCAGAAAGATTCTGTTCACAGACATCCGTGGCTGTCACCCCCGGATCCTTGGAAATCGGGTCGATGACGACAGGAACCTCGATACCAGAGGCTTCCGCGGTCGATTTGATCAACCGCCCCATCTTCCCATATCCGACAATCGCAATGCGCATATCCGCTCCTCGATGGGACAGCATAGCAGAAAGCACTGTGGTATGTCCATAGGATAACAGAATGTTTCAATAATAACAGTGATGTTCCAAAATCTTCCTCAATGCCGTCCGTGATGTTTGTCCCGTTGCTCTTTGGCGCGGAGAAAATCGGCGATGGTGCCACCACCCTCATAGGAATCCCCTCCGCCGCTCATGCGGGGATTGCGAATCGGAGTCTCACGCCGGTCGCGGTCATCACGCCGTTGCCGCTTGCTTGGGGTTACCACCACCGTTTCCGTCACATAGGTGTACGACGGCGCGGTCTCCACGTCATCCGGCAGGCTGAAGGAAGCCATCGGCTTTTTCTTCACCACCACTTTGCGCATTCCGTCCGGACGTGCCGAGGCGGAAACGGGAACCCGTTTGACCACCACGGCTTTTTTGACCGGCTCTGGAACAACCGGTTTTTCCACCGGCACCCTGCGTTTGAGCTCCATTTCTTCATACGAGCAGGAAAGGCGCTGGCAAATGTAGTGGGTGCGCCCCACCTCGTCGACGGCCTTCATCATCGGGCCATGGCAGAACGGGCACTCCTTTCCATCGGGAAATACCGGAGCGTAGGAATCCCGGGTGGAGATGATCTGGCCGACCAGTTCGCGGGCGTTCCGTTTGATGTCCGCGATGAACCGGTCAGGATCCTCCGTACCCTTGGCGATGCCGTCAAGCCGTTCTTCCCACCTTCCGGTGAGCTCTGGGGAACGAAGCTGCAGCGGCGCGAGCCGGACCACTTCCCTCCCCTTGGGAGTTGGGACGAATTCCTTCCCCACCCGGTCGACATAGTGGTACTGGACCAGTTTTTCGATCAGGTCGGCACGGGTCGCCGGCGTGCCCAGTCCGGCGCCCAGGTGTTTTTTCGCTTCGGCGTCATCGACGAACCGGCCGGCATGCTCCATGGCGGAGAGCAAGGTGGCGTCGGTGTACCGCTCCGGCATCGGGGTGGCCTGTCTGCGGCTCTTCACGCTTTGCACGGTGAGGTTCTGGCCGACCGTGATGCCGGAGAGCGTCGCGGGATCATCCGTCACCTCGCCCAACAGATTTCTTCGTCCCACCAGCCGGGAGACGGCGTGCCATCCTTGGCTCTTTGGAACGGATACACGCGCCTGCAGCAACGTTCCTTCCACATCAATCTTCACCGTCGTGGTCGTATAGACGTAGTCCGGAGAAAGTACTTCCAGGAAGCGTGTGGCGATCAACTCCCACAGGGCGCGTTCATCCTTGGACAGACGGGCCAGGTCGACCCGTTGTTCCGTGGGGATGATGGCGTGATGATCCGTCACCGCCATATCCTTGACGAACCGGTTCTCGTCCACCCGGTAGCCGTTGGCAAGGTACAGGGACGACAACGAAGCGAACGGCGTTCCGGAGAGCGCCTTCAGACGATCAGGGAGCGTCGCGACGATGTCGTGGGTGATGTACCTGCTGTCCGTCCGCGGATAGGTGACGATCTTGTAGGTCTCATACAATTTCTGCAGCGTATCCAGCGTCATCTTGGCGCTGAAGTCCAGCATGATGTTGGCGTCCCGCTGCAACTCGGTAAGGTCATAAGCCAGCGGCGGTTGTTCGGTCATCTCGACGCTTTCCACGGACACCACCGTACCGGTCTTCCCCTGCAGGCTGTCGGAGAGATGCTTGGCCAAGTCTTCCGAAAGAATGCGGTTGTTTCCCTCAGCATCCTGGTAACTGGCGCTGAAGGAGCCGAAATCAGCGCGGAGCGTCCAGTAGAACGCCCCGACGAATTTGTCCCGCTCATCCTCTCTACCGGTCATCAGGGCCAGTGTTGGCGTCTGGACCCGCCCGGCGGTGAGTTTTGCGTCATACTGGCAGGTCAGCGCACGGGTGACGTTCATGCCGATGTACCAGTCAGCGGCGGCGCGCGCCTCGGCGGCATGGTACAGGTTGTCGTACAGGGATGCCGGTTTGAGATTGGCGAATCCCTCACGGATGGCGCCTTCCGTCTGGCTGCTGATCCACAGCCGCTCACAGGAACCCGTATACCCTGCCATCTTGATGATCCAGCGTGCCACCAGCTCTCCTTCCCGTCCGGCATCGGTGGCGATGACCAGCGAAGCGATGTCAGGACGCCCCATCAGGGAACGGACCACCTCGAACTGATCCTTGCTGGAGTCGATGACCTGTTGCTGCAAGGGCTCGGGAAGCATAGGGAGCGAGGAAAGCGTCCAACGTTTGTAGGAATCGCTGTAGGTGGCGGGAGGGGCCAGTTCGACCAAATGCCCCAACGCCCATGTGACGACGTAGTCTGTACCTTCCAGGTACCCTTTTTCACGGCCAACGCACCCCAGCACCTTGGCCAACTCCCGGGCTACGCTCGGTTTTTCGGCAAGAACCAGTTTTTTCATGTTCCCCAGCATACCTAAAACGGCCATCTCGAAACAAGCAGGTTGCGGGAACGCCGTTTCTCTGCTATACCGAACGTATGAGCAAAATCGCCGTCTTTTTCGATGCGGAGAACGTACCCAGCAGGGCCATCCCTGACATCATCGCGTGGCTTTCCGGACAGGGGGACATCCTGTACCAGCGCGCCTATGCCGACTGGTCCATCAAGAACACCAAGGCATGGCAGGACCAGATCACCCGCACGCCGATCAGTGTGATCCAGCAGTTCCACAATGGGGAGGACCAGGTGATCGACAAGGCGATCATGATGGACGCCGTCGCCCTGGCCATCGGGCATCCGGAGATCGACACGTTCGCCATCGTCGCGTCGGACAACGGATACTACATGCTCTCCCTGAGGCTTCGGGAGCTGGGCAAGACGGTCATCGGTCTGGGGGAAAAGGCCAAGTGCAAACCGATCTGGATCAACTCCTGCAACCAGTTCCAGTATCTGGAAGACCTGAATCCCGTCTCCGATGAGATCCCGGACACCAAGCTGGACAGTCGGACGTCCTTGCTGAAATTCCTTGACATGGCCTACGATTCCACCCCGGACAGCGAAGGCATCGGGGCGAAGATGCTGGCCAACCTGGGCAACTCCATCCACCGGTTCAAACCGGATTTCAGCTTCAAGGCGTTCGGATATTCCTCGCTGCTTTCCATGATTGAGGATTTCCCGGAAGCGTACAAGGTCGGCGTGAAGACGGGGACCAATCCCCCGATCTACTATCTGACCCGAAAAGAGCGGCGAGCCCCAAAGAAATCATAGGGATGGCGTATCCGCAGGAATCCTTTGAAAAAAACGCTGGGAACGGATTGCTTTTTCCTACCAGTTCTTGACGGTCTCACCTCGAGGAAGTATGATGAATGAAAACGTTGTGTGAAGGAGTTTACTATGGCTTACAGAATCAAAGATACGTGTGTTTCTTGCGGTACGTGTCAGTCGGAATGTCCTTCTGGCGCCATCTCGGAAGGATCTCCGTACAAGATCGATCCGGAGAAGTGCGTTGATTGCGGTACGTGCGCTGATGTCTGCCCGACCGGCTCCATCGAGCACGCTGACTGATTTACCTGGACACAAGGTAAAGCGTACCTGATGCGGTACGCTTTTTTTGTGTTCGGAATGGTGAAGGTCATGCAGAACGATTTGCTCCCCCAGGAATTGACCGTCGGTGAACTGACCGCATTGATCAAACAGACGCTGGAGGGATCCTTCTACGGCCTGAAAGTCACTGGTGAAATCTCCAACTTCCGGCCAGCCTCTTCGGGACATTGGTTTTTCGCGCTGAAGGACAATGACGCCGTCATCAACGCCGTGATGTTCAAAAGCGTCCTGTGGCGTGTGGGATTCACTCCCAAGAATGGCGACAAAGTGACCGTCACCGGCTCCATCGACGTCTACCCGCCCCGCGGCACCTACCAGATCGTCTGTTCCGCCATGGAGATGACAGGAAACGGTGAAATCCTTGCCATGCTGGAAGCGCGGAAACGACAATTCGACGCTCTTGGCTATTTTGATCCAGACCATAAAGCCCCCCTTCCCTTGTATCCGCAAAGAGTGGGGGTTGTGACCAGCCCGACGGGAGCTGCGCTGCAGGACATCCTGCAGATTCTTGGGCGGAGGGCGCCTTCATTGGATGTGGTGATCCTCCCGGCGGTCGTGCAGGGAGACGGGGCGGCTGCCACCATCGCCCAACGGATTGAAGAAGCGAACCTGCTGCACCTGTGCGATGTCTTGATCGTCGCCCGTGGCGGTGGTTCCATCGAGGACCTGCTTCCCTTCTCCGAGGAATGTGTGGTGAAAGCGATCTTTGACAGCGAAATCCCCGTGGTCAGCGGTGTCGGACATGAGATTGACTGGGCGCTGTGTGATTATGCCGCCGATGTGAGGGCATCCACACCAAGCGCCGCCGCGGAACTGGTCAGCAAAGGCTACAATGACCTCAGGCAGTCCCTTTCCGCAATGGAGGATGCGCTGATCGGAGCCATCCAGCGGAATCTGGATCAAGCGGCAATGGCACTGCGCTTCTACCGCGCGGAAGAGTTGGACCAGCGGATGACGACAATCATCACCGCGTGGCAGTACCAACTGGCAAACGCCAGCGATGGGATGGAGGGGGCCATGCGTCTTTCTCTTTCCCAACGGCAGAGCGTTCTGGGCAAAGCGGCGGGAGCGCTGGAAACCGTCAATCCGAAAGTACGGCTCACGGGAAAACGGGAAGTCATCTCCAGCGCGCGCACGTTGCTGGAAGCGGCGATGCGTACCCGCCTGGCGGGGCTTCAGGAAACGATTCGGTTTGAGAAAGACCGGTTGGAGGCATTGAACCCGCTGGCCATCCTGGCGCGGGGATTCAGCGTTACGACCGATGAAAGGGGAAACATCATCACCCATGCCGCCACTCTGGCGGCGGGGCAACATATCGGCATCCGTTTCCAGGATGGAAAACGGAAAGCCGTCGTGGAGGAATGAGATGGCATTTGCAACGGATTTGAAACGGGTTGAGGAGATCACCGAAAAACTCAATGGCCAGGGAGTGGATTTGGAGGAAAGCGTCAAGCTGTACGAAGAAGGCATCAAACTGGTCAAAAGCTTGGAGAAACAGCTGGACGACGCCAAACGCAAGGTTGAGATCGCAAGCGGCAGCATCGCCGACGGTGTCACGCTCACCGAAGTGGATGAGACGAAGGGAGACGCATCATGAGGCAGAGCGGGAAGATCATCATTTTGATCCAATGCCCTGACAAACGGGGCATTCTTGCCAAAGTAGCGTCATGGTTTTCCCAGCGGAACTTCAACGTGCTGCACTGCCAGCAACACACCGACGACAATGAGCATGAATTCTTCATGCGCCTGGAGCTGGATATGAACGACCTGAAGATGTCCCGCAAGGAATTGGAGGATGATTTCGGTTCGTTCGCCACCCAGGAAGGGCTATCCTGGTCGATCCACTACAGCGATTTCCGCGCCCGCGTGGCCATCATGGTAAGCAAGACCAGCCACTGCCTGTACGATTTGATCAGCCGCAAAGAGGAAGGTGACCTGAAGTGTGACATTCCCCTGATCATCAGCAACCATCCCGACCTGGAATACATCGCCAACCAGTTCCGCATCCCGTTCTACTGCTATCCGGTGGACAAGACCCACTCCAAAGAGGAACAGGAGGAGAAGGTGCTGTCATTGCTCAAGCGGTTTGACATCGACCTGGTGGTGCTGGCCCGGTACATGCAGATCCTCACCCCTCACTTCATCAACGAGTGGCAGGGAAAGATCATCAACATCCATCACGGGTTCCTGCCGGCGTTCCAGGGTGCGAATCCCTATCAGCAGGCGTATGACCGTGGGGTCAAGTTGATCGGAGCAACGGCCCACTATGCGTCCTGCGACCTGGACCAGGGGCCGATCATCGAACAGGATGTGGTGCGGGTCAACCATGAGTTCACCCCCACAGGACTCAAGGAAGTGGGAAAAGACGTGGAGCGACGGGTGTTGGCGAGAGCCGTTTCCGCCCATCTGGAGAGCAGGATCATCCTGTGGAAGAACCGGACGATCGTCTTTGGACAGGAACGGTGATCACGCGCGGCGCTTGCCGGTCATCGAGGAGACGGCAAGCGAATAGACGTTGGTACGCTCCAACGCCGAGGTGGAATACTCCCGCTTTTCTTCGTTTCCCGTCACATGATCAAGCAGAAGATCCAGACAACGGATTTTCCGTTCCGAATCCTGGATCAGGGTCACATCCCCTTCCCCGATGACGCTCCGGTAGGCGTAGCTGTAGGCGCACGCGTACGTTCCGGTGATCATTCCTTCCGGCACGTCAATCTCAAAGGTAACATGGCTGTGCTGTGAAAAAAAGGTTGCTTTCCTTCCTTCCGTAGCGCCATGGAACAGCAATTCCACGTTTCCGTCCGTCTCCACAAATCCATAGTTCACCGGAAACAACGCCACGCCCGCTTCGTCCACAAAGGCCAGGTGCAGCACCACTCCGTCCCGGAGCACCGCAATCAGGGATTCCTTGTCCGTCAATTCACGTTTGGTCAATCGCATG
>Ga0172378_10003373_pt1 | contig 15025 bp, 14 predicted proteins | sample GrowelOW332metaG_FD_119755 | JGI IMG/M metagenome (GOLD analysis project Ga0172378, IMG submission 119755) | Groundwater microbial communities from an aquifer near a municipal landfill in Southern Ontario, Canada - Pumphouse #3_1 metaG | ecosystem: Environmental > Aquatic > Deep subsurface >... | reverse complement strand
TAAATGCGTAAGTTCTATAAATAATATTTTCTCACTAAGAATGTCCCCAATGACGTTTTTTTTAAAATTCAATGCCACGCGAACAGCCACAAATGTTATGCTCGACCAACTATTGTCCGTATGTCTCCCCCGGTGCAATTTCATCCCATTCTGTGCTTTTATCGGCTTTCGGATTATCGGGATCATCTGTTTTACTCAAGGTCAATGTAGCTCCGGCGGAACAAGAAATCCCCTGATTATCTTTGACAGTTAACATAATTGCATAATTCACCTTTCCCACCGGGAAGTTCTTTGTTGCGGAAGATTTATCTCCATATTTTGCGCCATCAATAAGCCAACTGTAAGAAGCTATATTCTCCGTCTCGGAAGTGCCGGTAAATTTGATATCTTCCAAAAATTTGCATTTATCCGAAACGCAATTCTTTCCGCTATCATTAGTCATGGTAAAAGACGCGGGCGTAACGGGAGAAGAAGTTGCAAAACTTAAACTCGGGTCCAATTCGGAACTCCAAGAAGACCACCCTGAAACCCCTAAACAATGGTCCTCATTGCTATTATCATAAACCTTTATTCTCCAATCGTAAGTCTTGTTGTATTCCAAATTATACGGGCTGCCGTCATTCTTTCGCAAAAAATCTTTAAAGAGAATGGCAGACATTGCGCATTCCGTGCCGGAATCCGTCTTCCGGCAAGAGACATCTCCAGCCGATCTGACGGCCGAATAAATTACGGAAGAATTGTCTTGTTCTCTCGCCTCTAAAATATAAGAGGAAGGCTTGTCATTCACGTCTTTATCTTCAAATTTCCATTTCAAGGTATAGAGAAGAGGCTCTTCGCAAGAGAATTTCCTGTCATATCCCGACAATTTCGCTTCCGGACTATTATTCTTGCATGCAGGATCTTCGCAACTGCTGCTGCACACGACAAACCTGTAAAATTTATCAAGTTTTGGACTGACATCCGTGTCATCAAAACCCGTCGCTATGCTGTTTCCGGCGCCATCGGTAACAATGGCCCTGAAAAGTATTATCTGCTGCGTACCGGAAATGCCGAGATCCCCCGTCGGTATGACAGGATGAGCGCAGGTCCCGCCCACCACGCATATCTCGCACGACGCTTTTCCTTCGCTTGAAGGATGGCAAGTGAAAGAAGTTTTATGCGGATTTAAGTCCTTATCCTCCTTCTGATATTTTTTCAAAGTCTTCGGGTCCCAATAACCGGCCGCGTCTCTTTTCTTGGATACACCGGAAATCCACTCAATCTTGATTGAATCAATGCCGGAAGAATCGGAAGCACCTACCTTTACCGTAAGATTTTTGTCGGAAGTCCAGACATTGGCTTCGTTGGCGGTGCTGGTGGAATAATAATCATCATGGATGCCGTCCTTATCGCAAGGGACGTATTTCAAGTTTGCCGGAAGAGGTTCCATATAACCGGAAGATTTATTACCGTCTTTATCACAGACCAGATTGGGAGTTAATCCCCTTGCCCCCTTGTCGCAATCGGAATCGTTGTTGTCTATTTTTCCGTCTTTGTCATCATCTATCCCGTTGGTGCATCGGTCATCAAACCAATTCGCATAATCCACCGTACTGATGTTGAAAGTGATATTTTGCTTGTCTACCGAAGTGTCGAGATTGTTTTGTTCTTCCTGGACTTGCGCAAAAATGCCTTGAGAGAAAACAAAAAAACAGAGAAATGAAAACAGAGAAAGAAATACTGACTTTTTTTTGATATTTTTGGCTGGAAGCAAGCTCATACTTTTTGTTTTATGCTAATCTTAAAAACCCTTTACCGACTGCAACTCCAGTGAAATCCCGTCATCAGTCGCGGGAACTATTTGGCTGACAGTTCCGCAAGAGAGAGCCGTAATCGTGTAAATGTTATCGCCTGACGCCGTGAAGTCGTTCGATTCCGCCCCCGAACCCTCAAAAATAACGGCAAAACCGCCTATTTTACACTCACCTTGAGTGGCAATTTTAACTTTGATTTGTTCCTTCCCCTCCACGCACTCTTGACTCAAAACCTCCATTGTCCCCGCACAATCTTTTTTCTTCGCCGCAACAGCATTCAAATCGGGTTTCTTCCGTTTACTCTCCTCCTGTTTGCCGTCAGTATTTTTCGTAAACACACCAAAAGTGTCTCCGCAATCATAAATCCTGCAAATGTCGTAGTTGCCGTCTCCACACTGGGTATAATATTTGCAACCGAGATCCAAGCACTCGGACTCCAAGAGACTGCATTCGTTGAAATATTCATCGGGATTCATCATTTCTCCCACTTGTCGCGACTCAATACTGTCTCTGGTATATAGCAAAGCTCCCACTATGTACGTAAGAAGCAACGAAAAAATAAGACAGAATAAAAGCACAAAAGTCCTCAGAAACTCCGTCTTATTTTTCATTAAAAATCCTATTTTTATTTTTCTCATCGTTTTTTCCTTTTATGTTTCCGTTAAAGGGCACATTGGAATTTATGGATTACACCGGAAATGGTTACGGGCAATGCAGGAGAGAACGTTTTTGCGTAATATTTCACACCATTTCCGGTGTGGTCCGGATGCAAAGCCGGATTTCCGACTTCAGTTTTGGTGTCCGCTGCCGAACCATCATACACTGCCGCATGAGCAGTTAAAAAGATTTCGCGAAAGGATTATCGCTCCGCGGAAGATTAAGATCAATAGCAGGATACTCGTTGACGACTATCTGCTTGAGCTGCTCCCCGTCCAGAAGATTTTTAACGCCGTTGTTCGTATTACTGATATAATCTTGGTATTCCTGATAAGAAGCGTCTTCTTGTCCGATTCCCGTTTGCACCGCCTCCTCCGATCCCCCGGACAGAAAAAACACATAGCAGAGGGCGCCGACAAAAATCGCCAAAGAGGCAAGAATAACAAGCATCTTTTGCGATCTTTTTATTTTTTTAAATGATGCGCTTTCCATTTTAGTCTAGTAATAAATAAATCTGAGATTGAGCTTGAATTCCAATATCGGATCCTGTGACAGTGACTGCTCTTCCGATTGACCTGATTGCGAACTTGTTTTAGCCTCGGAAGTTATACTCACTTGATCTTCCTGCAAGAAAGGTATCCCGTTTTCCAAGGATTTGGTAAAACTCTGAAAGTCGGCAAAATTACCGCGCAATGAAAGCGCTATACCCTGCTGATTAAGCGGGGATTCCTCAGCAACCGCTCCTCCTGCCGCCATGCCTGCCGCCATGCTGCCGCCGTCCGGAGTGATTACAGCTCCCGTCGAGGTCGTGGTGCCGACCGTATCTGTCGGAGTATCTTTCACCCCCTCCAATTCAAAGGACAAAAGCTCCAGATTATAATTTTCCGAAAGCTTCCGCAGATGAATTAAAAAATCTTCATAATTATTTCTGTTCGAGATAATAAGCGCCAGTTTTTTCGAGTTCACCGCCAAGTCTTTATTTTCTTGGTTAAAAGCTTCTATGTTTTTCAAAAGATCTTTTTTACTCTGCAAATCTTCTTGCTTGGCGGCATACGCCTCTTTCATCTTGAGCTTCTCTCGATAGAGCGGCGACAAGAAAAAATACAGAAAAGCAATGGAAAGCAGGAGAGACCCGCACAAGAGCGCCACATCCCGATTGCCTTTCAAGTTACCGGCGATTTTCGAATTATTCAAGTTTTTATCCATAAGATTTTACAAATTTAATAATTCAAAGACAAACTCCCTCGGAAATTTATAACGCCGGGCTTGTCATCCTTAAGATTAAATCTATTGATAACCACCGGCTTATTCACTTCGCTGACCTCATTGAGAGATTTTTCAAACTCATCCAAATGCACCTTGTCATAAGCCTTGCCCTCAAATGAAACGATAACTTTCTTGCCGGTATTTCCGCTATTGGCAGCCGCCGGTGTTTCTTGCAGGTTTACGGAATAGCTGGAAATATCCAAAAAGCGATTGACATGCGCAGACAGGACTCCCAAGCCAAAATCCCAATACTGTTCATGAAAACTGAATATGTCCTTGCGAAGAACCGCTTTCGCGTTCACTTCAACGCTTCCATCCGTTTCTGACTTCTTTATACCGCTAAAATCCGAGGATTCAACCCAGAAAGAATCTTCAAAAATCAACATTTGTTTTACAAGAGTATCATAATCTTTGGCCGCCACCTTCATACTGATGCCGGCTGTCGCAGGATCGCACTCCCAGCTCGTCAGATACACCCCCTGAATAATCATATATTTCAAAAAGGACATCCCTTTCGAAGAATAAACATGTTCGCCGAGAACCTTCTCTATGTCTTTCTTGTTGTACTCCGAAGACAAGAGATCGCTCTTCTCGATCTCGTTTTTGATTTCCGTTTTTACATTTCCTATTTCACTGTCAATGACTTTCGTCTTCTCTTCAACGTTCCTTTTCTCAATCTCCGTAAAACCATAAGCCGACGCGGAAGCTAAAACGAAAAAAACAGCCAAAACATAGACGGCAGCCTTCTCTCTTTTTTTATTGGCCTCAATTGTGAAATTCTCCGGAAGTAAATTTATACTTGGCATAGAATTGTAAAAATAACTTTTAGTTATATCGTATTGCCTAAAATGATTTGTGCAAAAAATTCAAAACGCTTCTTTACTTCAGATTATACCACACTCTGTTTTTTGTGCAAAGTATTTTTTTATTCGCCTGTGCTTACACTAAAAATATTTTTAAACCGAGTCGAATAATAAACATTAATATTTTGTCGGAATGAGATACTCCCCGGGCCATCTGCGCTTTGGATCGCTTATTTTTGCCAAATTAAAAGATAAAATCAATTTTTATTTGTCGTTCCGGAATTTCGGACTTCGGACTTTTGGATTTTGGATCACGCCAGAGATGGCGTGAACCACGCGAAATAGAACGTTTTTGCGTAATATTTCACACCATTTCTGGTGTGATCCGAATGCAAAGACGGGATAACAAGTGAAATATAATGCACAATAAATTTAAGTCAACGAACAAAAAAGATTTCACAAAGCTATTATAGCACTATATTTATTTTTTACAAAATACTCAGTTCCTTCATCGCCCGTTCAAAAATACGGAAGACTCTTTCAACCTCTTCCTTGTCCGTTTCAAATGCAGGTTCCGACTCCAATCGGACTTTCATCCGGTACGCCCAAATGATATCATCGCGAAAATTTATTTCCGTGTCGGGAATTTTTGAAATCCGTTTCTCCAGATTCTCCCCGGAGAGATTGGCGCTGCGCAGACAATCATCCAGCAATCCTTCAGCAATCACTGTCGCCTCCTTGTTGTCTTCGATACTGTCCGACTCGATGAGGCGGCGCGCTTCCGCCCATTTTCTTTGTACTTTACCCTTGGATATTTTGCCGGACGTAATGGCCGCTTCCACCGCGTCGTAAATCTCGCGTCCCAATTTTCTGAAGCGCCCCATAACCATCACGATGCCGACAAAAATAATAATATCCAACAGGATAAACATATTCTTAATCAGCAGGAACGTAAAAGGCCACCACCACAAGGCTATCTTGCTCTCCCCCAGATTTATAACCGGATAAGAGGCGGCTTGGATTAGCAGATGCTCGAAAATCATAAATTTAGATTAGATGGCCGGTTTTTGCGAAAGCCAAGTGGAATTTTTTTCATAAACATCGGCGACGCCCAAGATAATCTTCTCTTCCAGCGGCTTGCCGATAATCTGCATTCCGACCGGCATAGGAATTTCCCCGTCCTCCGGCTTGACAAAGCCGCAAGGAACGGAAACCGCCGGCAATCCCGAAAGAGACACCGCGGAAAGAAAAATGTCGCCCAAATACATTTCCAAAGGATTGTCGCTGTGTTCGCCGATTTTGAAAGCGACAGACGGCGCAGTCGGCACGATAATCGTATCGACCTTTGCAAACATTTCGTCAAAATCTTTTTTGATAAGCGCTCGCACTTTCTGCGCCTTGAGATAATAAGCGTCATAATAACCGCTGCTCAACGCGTAGGTCCCCAGCATAATCCGCCGTTTCGCCTCGCTGCCAAACCCCTGACCTTTGGACTTCACATAGACCTCCAGCAAATCTTTCACGGGAGTGTCCGGATCGCTCTGGGCGGAATAACCGAAACGGATGCCGTCGAATTTCGCCAAGTTGGAGCTGATTTCCGAGGGCGTAATAATATAATAAGTCGGCACGGCATATTTGGTGTGCGGCAAACTTATTTCCACAACCTCCGCGCCCAGTTCCTGCAATTTGGCAATCGCATCCTTTACGCACTTTTCGATATCCTTATTGAGCCCTTCGACAAAATATTCTTTGGGCACACCGATGCGCAGACCCTTTATATCGAACTTCTCCAGATATTCCAAATAATTATCCAACGGCGCGGAAGAAGTGGTCGCGTCTTTTTTGTCCTCGCCCGCAATTGACTGTAAAATGACAGCGGCATCCGCGGCGGTCTTCGCCATAATGCTCGGACAATCCGTGGATGATGTCATGGAAATAAGTCCGTAGCGCGAGATTCTCCCAAAAGTCGGTTTGAGTCCGACCAGCCCGCAAAAAGAAGCCGGCTGACGAATTGATCCGCCCGTGTCCGTACCGATAGAATAAAAACATTGTCCGCCGGCAACCGCCGACGCCGACCCTCCGGAAGATCCTCCCGGTACCCGTTCCAAGTCCCATGGGTTGTGGCTCGTGAAGAAATCGGAATTTTCCGTCGAAGCTCCGTGCGCGAACGCGTCGCAATTCACTTTCCCCAGCATCACCATTCCTTCTTCGTTAAGTTTTTCAATTACCGTCGCATCTTCGGCGGGAATATAATTTTTGAGTATGTTTGAGGCTGCCGTAGTCTCGATATTTTTCGTAAGAATCACATCCTTGATCGAGGCGGGAATTCCCAACAGCGCGCCGCCCTCGCCGCGTTGGATTTTTTCATCCGCCGCCGCCGCTTCCGTCATCGCAAAATCCTCCGTCAGAGTAATAAATGATTTCAATCTGTCATCGGTCGCCTTGATCCGGTCAAAACACGCTTTTGTCAGCTCAACCGACGAAAACTCTTTCACGCGCAGCCCTTTGGCCGCTTTTTGAATATCCAATTCTTTGATGTCCATATTTTTGATCTTAAAAATCTAGAACCATTATAACTTATGCGGCTGCATTTATCAAATGAAGCTAATTCTCAAACAGTCCCATCACCCATTCAAACTCATTCTGCCAATTGCGCCCGCTAGGTCCATCAGGATTAAATCCTGGACTTTTAGGATGAGGACGTCCGCTTGCTTCCGTGTTCTCAACCCCGAAAACAACATAAGGTCCATAGTTATAGTAACGATAGGCATCACCGCAATTGGTTCCTTTCGAATCGCCCGGAACCTTGCTCATAAGCCCGGCATCCACCAACGGCTGAATAAAAGTATCCCCGCTTTTGGATCCACCGTTATACCCCACATCCCATCCTCCACAGCTGTCATTAGTATCGGAATTTTTAGGATAATGTCCATACATACTTTTGTATATCTCCAAAGCATTCCTTATCTGCTCCATGTCCGAAAGCCTTACGGCATCCCGCGCTTTCGCCCGAGCCCCGTTGAGCGAGGTCATGGCAATTGTCGACAAAACGCCGATGATGGAAATCACCACCAGAAGTTCAATAAGAGTGAAGCCTTTTTGCCTTCCGGACATAAAATTTATGATTAATGGTTAGATACATGGGGATTTTATCGGTTTGTTATATATAGAACATACCATATATTAATCTCTTTTACAATGCGGATACATGGAACATAATTCAGAATGCCGTTTGTATTTTTGCATCCGAATCACGCCAGAAATGGTGGAAAATGTTTCGCAAAAACGTTTTCTCCTGCGTGGTTCACACCATTTCCGGTATAATCCGAATAAATGTGGTCTGAAAATCCGGATAGACAAGGAAAAATCAAGCATTATATCATCTTCAAAAAATCCGCCTCACTCAAAGTTTTCACCCCCAGCTCCTGCGCCTTTTCCAGTTTACTGCCCGGATTTTCTCCCGCGATCAAATAATCGGTATTTTTTGAGATAGAAGAATGCATTTGCCCGCCCGCTTTTCGGATAAAATTCTTTGCCTCCTCGCGGCTAAATTTCTCCAAACTCCCCGTCAGCACGAAAGAAAGTCCGTCCAGTTTTTTGGAAACCGTCCCGTCCTCTCGAATCTCCACTCCCGCTTTCAGCAGTTTTTCAATCAGCTCCAGATTTTCCTCATTGGCAAAATACTCGAAAATGCTCTCCGCCACCTTCGGACCGATGTCTTCGACCGACTCGAGATCCTCCCGGCTCGCTTTTTCTATCTTTTCCAGAGAGGAGAAATATTTCGCCAGCGTAATTGCCATCTCCTCCCCCACGTGCCTGATGCCAAGCGCGTAAACAAATCTCGCCAAGCTTACCGCGCGGCTTTTCTTAATCGCCTGCAAAAGATTGTCCGCCGATTTTTCGCCGAACCTATCCAATATCTCCAAATCGCCTTTTTTGAGCTCGAATATGTCCGCCAGATCCGAAATCAATCCTTCTTCCGCCAGCTGTTTCACTTTGTTCGGTCCCAAACCTTCGATATCAAAAGCCTTCTTGCCCACCGCATGCGAGAGCTTGCGCAATTCCACCGCAAAACAATTCTTGCTCGGACAATAATACGCCGCCTCACCCTCGGCGCGGACGACTTTCGTGTCGCAGAAAGGACACTTCTCGGGCATAAAAAATTTCTTCTCCTTGCCGGTGCGAAGCCCCGCGACCACGCTCACCACTTCCGGAATGATATCCCCCGCTTTTTGAATGACCACTGTATCGCCGATGCGCACATCCAGCCTGTCGATTTCGTCCTGATTGTGTAGCGTCGAACGCGACACCGTCGATCCCGCCACGGATACCGGTGTCAAATGCGCCACGGGAGTAAGCGCGCCCGTCCGTCCGATCTGCACCCGAATGTCCTCCACAACCGTTGTCACCTGCTCTGCCGGAAATTTGTAGGCGATAGCCCAGCGCGGCGCCTTGCCGGTATGTCCCGCCATCTCCTGCCATCTCCTTTTGTTGAGTTTCAAAACGACGCCATCGATCCAATAGTTTTCTTTCTCTTTGTGTTCGTACCAAAATTTATGAAAAGCGAATACCTCCTTGATTGAAGCAATGTGTTTCCAATTTTTATTCACCCGAAAACCCAGTTCATCCAAAAGTTCAAGCTCCCGCGCCTGTGTCTCGGGCAGCTTGATGTCTTCCGCCGCGGAAAGATCATAAATGAAACATCCCAGCTTGCGTTCCTTCGCAACCGCAGAGTCGAGCTGGCGAATCGCACCCGCCGCCGCATTGCGCGGATTGGCAAAAAGCGGTTCGCTTTTTTCCGCCCTTTCCTTGTTTAGACCGGCAAAAACGTCTTTGGACATAAAGACCTCACCTTCCACGGTGACACTCACCTCACGATTCAATTTGAGCGGAATGCTCTCGATAGTTCGAAGATTTTGCGTCACGTTTTCCCCGATCTTGCCGTCACCCCGCGTCGCGCCGTTTTTCAAAATTCCTTTTTCGTAAGTCAGCACCACATGCAGCCCGTCAATCTTGAGTTCGGCGGTGTAATCAAGAGGCAAAGAGATCTTCTCGCCGAGATCGCCCAATATTTTACGGTTGCGATTGTCAAAATCCAAGATCTCCCGCTCTTCGAAAGCGTCATTGAAAGACCATTGCCGCACCTTGTGCACGACCTTCTCGAATTTGTCGAGCGGCTTGCCGCCGATGCGCTGTGTGGGAGAATCCGGCGTGATAAATTCGGGATAATCTTGCTCCAAAACATACAGCTCATGTTTGAGGCTGTCCAGCGCCGCTTCGGAAATTTCCTGCTTGTCCAAGACATGATAAAAATAACGGTGATGGTTAATCTCCTTTTTCAATTTCTCGATGCGAGTTTTGGCTTCCGATTTGTTCATATCGATAAATTTCATTATTACGGATGGGAATAACGGGCTTCAGCCTGCGCCGGTTGTCCCAAGCCGAGAGTGCGATGCATATGTTCGTTCCGCCCGCGTGGGACAGCTTGCGCAGGCTAAAGCCATGCTACTCCGCGCATATTTCGTATATTCAATCATTTTCTAAAATAAAAGTGTCTCCCAATACCAGCCGATTATCTCGCTGCCCCGGAAGTAGCTTACCAGAAATCCAAAAATCAGGAACGGTCCGAAGGGCAGCATGCTTTTCATCTTTTTCTTGCCGCAAACTACCAAGAGAATGCCCACTATTGCGCCGGAACAAAAAGCTATGAAAAGCGTGAGTAAAGTATTCGCCAACCCCGCAGTCAGCCCCAAAAGGAATCCCAGCTTCACGTCTCCGCCGCCCATTCCCTTCCCTTGGGTAATCCATATCAGAAACAGGAAAAAACCGCCGGCGAAGATTGCCGCTCCCAAATAATCATAAAACAACGGCCAACCGGACTGCGCGCCCGACAGAAAGGTCTTTAAGAACAGTAATAAAAAAGAAACGCCGATCGCGGGAAACACCACCTCGTCGGGAATTACATAATGCCTCAAGTCAAAAACAAAAATCACAATCAAGGCAAAGAAGATAAACGCCAGACAAATAAAAGTTAAAACATTTCCCCAAGCGGAATCGTAGTTTTGAAAAATTTGCAAAAATAACGCAACAAGGACGATTCCGGCGGCTATCTCCACCAGCGGATATTGCCAAGAAATTTTCTTTTTGCAATAACGGCATTTTCCTCGCAGGGACAAAAAACTAAAGACCGGAAAAAGATCATACCAAGCGAGTCGGTGAGAGCAAAAGAGACATTTTGAGCGGGAATTGACGATGCCGTCTTTGGTGTGCAAACGAAAAATCACCACATTCAGAAAACTGCCAAAAATCAGTCCGAAAATGAAAATTGCAATCAGGATGAAAAAGTCCATTTTTTATAAAAAATAAATTAAGTCTGTTATACCAAATTAACTTAATCCGCACCACAATCCGCTCATAAAGTATTTGGTTTCTCTCCCTCTCCTATCGGGAGAGGGTCGGGGTGAGGGGGAATAAAAGTAAATTCATTATGTAACGGATTAAGTTAATTTGGTATTAAAGATCCGGCTTTGTGCCCGGACCACATCGGATCTGGTGTGAAATGCTACGCGAGAATGTTCTTTCCCGCGTGGTTCACACCATTTCCGGTATGATCCGAATGTAAAACACAACAAACATACCACAGGGACTGTATACTGTTTGGATGTGATTGAAATCATATATTGCACATCCGATTAAGTTCTATTCGATGACAAATTCACAATCATCACGATCGCAGAGAGCATAGTCGATGGTGCCGGAATTTGAAGTCCCCGGAGTAAGCTTGATACTGAAACCCTGCGCATCACCACACCCCCTAACTATTCCGACTGAACCAATATTGGCGCTTGAAGGATAAGAACTACCCGAGGACGGACTACAAATATCCGCGCCCAAAATAGTCCTCAATGTCCCCAGGCCTCCGGCACAACATATCCCGGCGGCATTTTGAACGCTTTTTGCTGTTGTTTGAAAAGAAACGTCTTTGGCCTTATTTCTCTGAGAAGCGACAGAAGTCAACACAACGGTAGACAAGATTCCAATGATCGCGATTACCACCAAAAGCTCGATAAGCGTAAAGCCCTCCCGTGGATCTTCTTGTTTTATTCATTTCCTTTGTAATAAAACCATTTAATTTTACAATTTTATTATATCACATCTATAACAAATAAAGAATTCAGATGGCTGGGTCATCTGTCCTTCAAACAAACAGCAACCCTAAAACGATCATGAAAAATATAATCCGTCGAATCATAAATTTCAGAAAATGAACAGTCTACTCAATCCAGCGAAGGAACTAACAATCTAGGACCCCCACACTAATACAAGTACAGAGATGCAAACTTGAAGCGGCAGATACTCTTAAAAAAACGGACAGGCTAAGCTGTCCGTTTTTCTCATACAAATAGTCACCTACTCATCCCGTTCTCATATCAAGATAACTTTATGTAAATTCACAATGCGTTTCGTCACACCATCCACCGGTAGTCAAAGATCCACCAAAATTAGCAGGTTTCGGTATGGTAATCTTGAAAGAACCACCAGAGCATTGCGTTTTTATAACGGGAACGCCTATTCCCGATGAAGGATAATTACCGGCAACACCACTAGCAGCAACACAAACAACTCCTCCTACTGTAGCAGGAGTTGTTAATTTACCACTATCGCAGCAAAGGATGCCGATAGCTTGCACACTTGAAACCGACGACTTAAAAGAGGCATCCGCGGCTTTCTTTCTTGCTCCGTTCAGAGAAGTCATAGCGATAGTTGACAGAATACCGATGATGGCGATAACCACCAAGAGCTCGATAAGGGTAAAACCTTTAGAATTATTCATTTTCACTTTTCTTCACCTCCCTTCGATTGTTATTTTAATTATTAATCTATATCTATGAAACCCTGAAATTCATAGCTGTATTATAGCACACGATATTTTTTTGCATAGCCTATTTGCGCAGCAGCATCTTGAGGTCGTTAGTGTTGGTTGAATATGTTACCGCGTCCTCGATGGAAATCTCCCCCGCTCTCACAAGTCTCGCCAGCGCGCTGTTGAGCGAGACCATTCCTTCGTCGGCGCTGGTATTGATCACCAGGTCCAGCTGATGGATTTTGTTCTCACGAATAAGATTCTTGACCGCGGAATTCGCTTTCATAATCTCCACCGCCGGAACTCGCCCTCCTCCCACGCGCGGGATGAGCCGCTGCGATACCACCCCCAAAAGATTTCCCGACAACTGCGCGCGAATCTGATTTTGCTGACTGGCGGGGAAGCTATCGATGATACGATCGATAGTCTGCGCGGCGCTGTTGGTGTGCAGAGTGGCGAAAACAAGATGACCGGTTTCCGCCGCCGTAATCGCCGTACTGATGGTTTCCCAGTCGCGAAGCTCGCCCACCAAAATCACGTCCGCATCTTCACGAAAAATCGCCCGCAAAGCATTGCCGAAAGACTTGGTGTCCGTTCCCACTTCCCGCTGATCGATCATACAGCGATTTTGCGTGTATACGTATTCAATCGGATCCTCGACGGTAATAATATGTTTGAAACGTTCCGAATTGATTCTATCAATAAGCGCCGCCAATGTAGTGGATTTTCCGTGCCCCGAAGGTCCGGTTACCAGTACGAAACCTTGCGCCGGTTTGGTAAAATCATATACCGAACCGGGCATATTGAGTTCTTCCAAAGGTCTGATCCGTGAGGAGATAAGCCGAAAGGAAGCTCCCACCGCATTTCTCTGAAAAAAGGCGTTGACGCGAAACCGCATTTTTCCTTCCAACTCGTAGGACATATCCAGTTCCTGTTCGCTCAAGAAAGCTTCCGCCCTGTCTTTGCTCAAGATGGAAGTCACCAGCTCAAACGTGTCTTTTGCCGAGAGAATTTCTTTTTTGTCGAGCGGGACCAGCCGTCCGTCAATCCTAACAGTAGGATACCTGCCCACGGAAAGGTGCAAATCGGAACCGCCTTCTTCCGCTGTAATTGACAAAAGATTATCCATCTCTTGTTTAGAGTCAATGCCTGACATAGTTTATATTTTATTTGTTTAAAATTTCTTTTACCTTTTCCACGACTTCCATCGGAGTAAAATGAGCCTTAATAACATAATCCACAGCTCCCAGCTTGAGCCCTTTTTCCACGCTGTCTTTCTGCCCCAAATTGGTCAGCATTATTACCGGAATGTCCTTGGTCTCGGGCGTTTTCTTGAGCTTTTGTAAAACGGCAAACCCGTCCATCTTGGACATTACCACGTCCAGGAGAATAAGGTCAGGATACTCTTTACCGACCGTCTCCAACCCCTGAATACCGTCGGAAGCAACCATAACATCGAACCCCTCCGATTCGAATTTGATTTTGTACATGTCGGAGATAAAAGAATCGTCTTCAATAATCAGAATTTTGTCCGCTTTTTTCCCTGTCATATTTATGAAAATTAACAAATTAGCTTTCAAAAATTATTCTTCGGTAACTCGTAAAATTTCTTCTATCGTCGTTAAGCCCAGTAACGCTTTCATAATCCCATCCTGTTTCATCGTCACCATTCCTTGCCTCTCCGCTTCCTTCGCTATTTCACTGTCAGTAACGCTGGTATGGATAATCTGTTCCATTTGCGGAGTCATAGACAGCATTTCGTAGATGCCCAACCGCCCGCTTGATCCCGTATTCTTGCATTCCTTGCATCCCTTCCCCCGATAGAACTTAAGTCCCTGCGACAAGTCTATATCCGCCCGCTGCTCAAGCGGAATTTTCTTAAGTTCTTCCTCCACTTCCGCCGTCGTTTCAGCGGGAATCACTATTTCCTCTTTGCAGTACGGACAAATCTTGCGCACAAGCCTCTGGGCAATGGCGATGTTGAGCGCCGAACCGATAAGAAACGGCTCGATGCCCATATCTACCAAACGAGGAACAACACCAATGGAATTATTTGTGTGCAGCGTCGAGAGCACCAAATGCCCGGTGAGCGCCGCGTGCATCGCCAGCGAAGCCGTCTCTTTGTCGCGGATTTCTCCAACCATTATGATATCGGGGTCTTGGCGCAGAATAGAACGCAGCCCCGAAGCGAAAGTATATCCTATCTCCGGCTTCACTTGGCTTTGATTGATACCTGCCAGATAATATTCCACCGGATCTTCCAAGGTCACAATATTCACCCCCTCGCCGTTAAGTATTTTCAAAAGCGCGTAGAGTGTAGTTGACTTTCCCGAACCGGTAGGACCGGTGATAAGGACTATTCCAAAAGGTTTATCTATATTTTCTTTAAGCAGCGCCAGCGACTTAGGTCTGATCCCCAAAGCCTCGAGATTGGCTATCTCCGAAGAAGTGTCCAAAATACGCATAACCACTTTCTCGCCATTAACAGTAGGAAAAGTGCTAACACGAAGATCAACACTTCTGGAAGTTTGCCCCTTCTCAGAAAGGTAGAAACGAAATCTGCCGTCTTGAGGCTTCCTTGTTTCATCTATTTTCAGATTGGAAAGAATTTTTATTCTGGAAACTACCGCCGCCGCCAAATT
>Ga0172378_10003371_pt1 | contig 15030 bp, 9 predicted proteins | sample GrowelOW332metaG_FD_119755 | JGI IMG/M metagenome (GOLD analysis project Ga0172378, IMG submission 119755) | Groundwater microbial communities from an aquifer near a municipal landfill in Southern Ontario, Canada - Pumphouse #3_1 metaG | ecosystem: Environmental > Aquatic > Deep subsurface >... | reverse complement strand
TTTTTCCTGCCCCTCAGAGCCGGTTCCTTTCGGGAACGGTGATGATTTTTTCAGCTACACTCATTATGGCATAAACGGCTTTCTGAGCGGAACTTCCAATGCCCGTACCAGTACTATTACTTATATGCACACGCTTTCGGCTTTAACAGAGCCGTCCCAGGCATTTCTGATTGCCGATTCGTACAATCCGTCATCCTATATACTGGTGACGCGTCACCAGCCTGCTTTTCGACATGGGCAACCAGAGTTACGACCGCTACAAGTTACTCCAGAGGTGATATCCTCGAGTACAAGTGGCAAATGTCATTTTCAGTTCATGGATGGCCATGTCGGGGGAATGAACGCTACGACATTTCGCGACCTTCAGCCAGCCAAAACGGTTCCGGCTGATTGGTCTGGACGCAAACCGTTCGTAGTCGGCTTTGATGTTTTGCGCTAAGCAGTCAAAGAAATTTCCGGCGTGGTTCAAAACAAGGTTACAATGCAGCACATGGTTCCGATGGCTTAAACACGACTCGTAGGATCGAGCGGTCATACCCCCCGGTGACGAAGCCTGAAGGGCGAAGAAACCGGAGGGTAGAGGCTCCGCCAAAATCAGCGTTCGAAGGGCGCGACAGGCAAATGTCAATCTTTGAGCAAATCTTGAAATCACACAAAAAAGACGTACTTTAAAAAAACGGTTACACTTTGCATTCTAGTTTGTCCAGTGCTAACGAGTCCTTTGCCTGCACGACTACTCCCCGGAAACAGGCCTTTTTGAAGCACACCAAAATTCCTTTTTAACGATAACTGCCAGTTATCGTTTTTTTAATATACAAATTCTAGAAAAGCCATGAAAAATGCCAAACCCTGGAATACGCTTAGCCCGCAATTTTTTTTTGACGGGTCAACTTTTCGCAAATGGTTTTTTGATTTTTTTTTGATTTTTAACTCAAGCGGTTATAAGAAAAGGAACAAAAATGCTTAGAAGTTTATTATTGGCGAGCGTTTGCTTGGCACTAGTCAACAGTTGTACCCATCAGAACAACAGTAGAAAATTCTCAGATGCAGTGACCGCCAAAGAAATCTTTGCAAACTCAGAAGACCCGATTTTACGCCGTGCTGCCTTCCGGTATCTGATTGGCGAAGAAACGACTGTAGAGGCAGCCTGTCTTGCCGGATTGTCGGACAGCGATGGGATTATTCGCAGTCGTGCACTTTTTACTTTTTTTAGTCAAAAAGGCGATGCGGCTTTCCCTCAGTTAAAAGAATTGGCTTCGGATCCCGAACCTATAGTAGTTGATCTGCTCTATGAATGCGTAAATAAAATGCAGAATCAGGAAAAGCAACTAGAAATCCTGAAACTCATCGGCAGAAATTCAGTTGCCAGTGAAGGTAGAAACCGCGCCCTTAAACGAAGCGATTTTAATTTTTATCGTGAAAACAAACGGCTCAAAGACAACCCGACCTATGATCACGATATCCAGACGCTTCAATCTATCCTGTTGCCGGAAAAAGGCTGGAGATTCTGCCAGGATCTCGACATAAAAGGCCATAAATTGGGCTGGTTTAACCCGAAATTTGATACCAGCAAATGGGCCATACTGAACATCGGAGTATGGGAACAGCAGGGGTTCAAAGACTATGATGGCTTTGCCTGGTACCGACTCAAATTTACGATGCCCGAAAAGGTCGATCACAATGCCGTCGAACTCTGGTTCCGGGCTGTTGACGAATGTGCCTGGGTATGGCTCAATGGCAAATACATCGGCCAGCATGACATCGGCCCAGCTGGTTGGGATCAGCCCTTCTGGCTTGACGTAACTCAAGAAATCAACTGGAACAGCGAAAATATTCTGGCAGTGCGTGTTGAAGACAGCCAATTTGCAGGCGGAATTTGGAAGCCAGTCAGTGTAGAAATGCTCAAATAAGGAATATTCAAGGAACCATTATGAAAAAAATAACCGCCTTTCTCTGCCTTTTCGCAAGTATTACCAGTTTAACTTTATTTGCTGATGAAATCATCGCCCACTGGGATTTCAGCAAAGGAAGCTTGAACACGGTCGATGGAAAAATCCAGGCCACAGCCCGTGGCACCTGCAAAATTGCCGAGGATGCCAGCGGGCGTTTTCTCTTAGTCGAATCCTATGACAAAGAAAAGCCTTCCGGCATCATCACGCAGCAAGTTTATCCGGTTCTTTCCCCAGTTGGTGCCTTCCGCATTGAATTCAAGTTTCGTCTCAGAGAGTCGACAACAGCAAACATACACCGAAACTTATGGGACAATCAATACGTCAACTACAAGGCCGAATCTCCACAATATAATCACGGGTTCCAGCTACTACTGATTCAGAATAAAGAACCGCAAAGCTATACTGTGCAGACTTCGATCGGTGATGGCAAAGAATCCCGTTTCTTCCGTAGCAAACCAATCACACTCGATAACGAAAAAATTTATTCTCTCGATTTTACCTTCAACGGACTGCATACCGGAATTTTCCGATTGGATGGCGAAATCATCGGGGAATCCCGGCAAAAAAATATCCAAATGTCACCCGCTGTATTGCCGACTGTTATCGGTGACCGTTTCGGCTCATCGTACAACCGCCTGGATGGAGATATTTTTGAAGTCAAACTACTGAGCGTTCCGACGCCAGACTTTTCCTTTGAGGCAGTGCTCCAAGGGCGCCGGGCTTTTCACCGCAGTGAAAAAAACGCCAAAATTATAGTCCATTTAAACAACGCCAGTAAAGATGAATTAACGGAACTCAAGACGCTTGTCACTTCGCAGGCGAGTTCTTTTTCGTCTACTATCGCTCGCATCCCGGGCAGCTCGCAGGAGTCTCTTACTATCCCGGTGGAGACCCGATTAAACGTCGGAAAATATCCTTGTACCCTCCATATCGCATATACAAAAAACGGGGAAGTTTATCAGCGAGACCTGGAATTTGACATTTTAATTGGGCCTGTCCGGCATGACTTCATGCCGGTGCTGATTTGGGGTTTTAACAACGATTACAATTACTTCCGTGACCTGGGATTCACCCATGGCATCCATGATTTTCATACGACCTACAGCAAGTTTTCCGAAAAAGAAGCCATTGCAGCCCAAGTCAAGCTTAAAACACAGCTTCTTGACGAGTGGCTGCTGGCAGGATTCTACAGCTGCGATTACATCTTTTCGGTTCACGACAAAAAACTTTCTGAGCAATATCCTCGACTTGGCTCCGATGGCAAACCCCTAAGTATTAAAAATCCCGATGCCTCAAACCCCGAACTTGTGCAAAAAATGACCGAAATATCGGAACGCACCGGCAACGCGTTCGGGCAACATCCCGCCTTCGACTGCGCATTGTTAAATTCTGAAGTCCGCGACAACACTGCGCCGACCTTTTCGGAAGCAGCAAAAAAAGACTATGAAAAATATTCCGGAAAAAATATTCCGGACAAAGTTACGAGCAAGTTTGGCCCCAATTACAAGGGAATTGCGGATTTTCCCTTGTCTCGCATCATTCCGGAAGACGATGATTACCTGAGCTACTATACTTGGTTCTGGAAAAATGGCGATGGTTGGAATCCATTGCATTCAGCGATGCATCACGCCATTAAAAAAGGCACCAATAAGTCCTTCTTCACTTTTTTTGATCCAGCTGTACGAGTACCGCCGCTTTGGGGCAGTGGTGGCGATGCGGATGTCATCAGCCACTGGACCTATGCTTATCCGGAGCCGCTTTCTGTTGGTGTCAACACCTGTGAACTACAGGCGATGGCTAGAGGGCGAGCCGGTCAGAGAGTGATGAATATGACCCAGATCATCTGTTATCGCAGTGTCACCGCGCCGATTGGCCAGAAAGTAGAAAATGAGCCTCTCTGGTTAAAGGATTATCCCAAGGCTCCCTTTATCACCCTGGCTCCGGATCTGATGCGGGAAGCGGTTTGGACGCAACTCTCACGCCAGACTGAAGGGATCATGTTCCACGGCTACAATTCATTGATTTTCAACCCAAAAACCAGTGTTCAACGCGACAAAGGCTATCAGTGCACCAATCCGGAAACCAAAGACGTACTCAAAGAGATGCTGGTAAATGTAGTCAAACCGCTTGGCGCAACTCTTAAACGGCTCCGCGACCCTGCTTCCGAAGTCGCTGTATTGGAAAGTTTTGCCAGCTATGTTTATACTGGTCGAGCGACTTGGGGCTGGACGGGCTGGCAGTTTTATGCCAATATCATGTTGAACTGGGCCAATTTGCGTCCATCCGTTCTCTATGAGGAAGAAGTGTTGCGGGATGGCTTTGGCCAGCTCAAAGTCCTGTTTCTTCCAGAATGTGAAGTACTCAGTGCAAAAGTATTTGAAAAGCTCAAAGAATTTCAGAAGCAAGGTGGCATTCTGATTGGCGACCAATATCTGGTACCCGGAATTACCCCGGATATCTTTGTCCAATCCTATCAAAAAACGAAAGATCCGGTAAAGGACAAGAAACAACTGCAGGAGCTCGCCCTAGACATCCGTGCACAGTTGCAAGGGCACTTTTCCCCCTACACCACCGCTGATAATCCCGATCTAGTAACCTGGGTACGCAAAGGTGGAAAAGCGGATTATCTTTTCGTCATCAATGATAAACGGACTTTTGGTGACTACTACGGGCAATATGGACTAGTCATGGAAAAAGGGATGCCAAACGCTGGCAACGTCAGCATCAAGCGCCAAGTCGCTGCCGTCTATGATCTGGTTAAAAACCAGGAAGTCGCCTTTTCCTGCAATGGAAAGACGACGGATATCCCAGTAGAATTCAGCAGTAACGGCGGCCAACTTTTCCTGTTGACAGATACTCCGATTGCCAAGCTGAAACTTGAGCTTCCGGCAGGCGCAGAGTCCGGCAAAGAAATGAAAATCGCCATTACCGTCAACGGCAAATATGGCCGATCGGTAGAGGCCATCATTCCCATTGCGATCGAGCTGCGCGACAGTAGCGGAAATCTTAGCGACGACAGCCATTTTGCTGCCGCTGAAAATGGGGTTTACACCTTTACCACAACTCCGCCTCTCAATGCACCCAAAGGCACTTGGACAGTTACAGTTAAGGAACTAGCCTCTGGAAAAACTCTCAGCAAAAAGTTCATCGTACGATAACAAGCACTTCAAGAACACTTGATTGACACACTTATTACTTGTTTAATGCAGGAACAAACTCCCCGGGCAAGCAGCGAGAAACTCTGCCCGAACTGAAGGGAAACCAAGACAGGTATTTCGCTTCACAAAATTAACGGCACAACTCATTTTTACAGGCATAAAAAGCGAAAGAAAAAATGCAAAGATTCTGTTTATTCGTGCTTTTGACAGCAGCAACTTGTCTTTCCGGAACAGCGGTCGGAACATTCCATTTCGATTCTGAACCCCTTGGTTCCTTGACTGGCAAAGCGTGGCAACAGAGTAAAGAGGATAACTTTATACCATTTGGAAAGGTGGAAGTGGTCAAAGACCCCTTTGATACCTTTGAACATGCACTGGAAATCACCTCATCCACCCGTTCTACGGATGTGGTAACTCTCGATGAAATCCCTGTAAAATTAGGAGAATGCCTGCGTATTGATGTAGCCTTCAAAGGAGAAGCCGGAACCACGGCAAGGGTCGGTATCTATGGCCTGGTAGCAAAAAAAATAAGCGAATATCAGGCTCAGGAATTTACTCCTTGCGCATCCGGTTGCTGGGATTTACGACAGGCAGTTTTTGAAATCAAAGAGCCGGAAACTGACAAAGTTCGGATTTTTGTTGCCGCCAAGGCAAATCAGAGGCAGCACTATTCCATGGTGAAGGTCGAAAAACTATCAGAAGAAGAAGCAAAACACTATGGAGCCGGGGACCGTATTGCATGGCGCAAGGCCAGTGAAGGCAGCAATCTGGCCGCCGGAAAATCGGTTACTTTCTTCCCCAAACCCAATTATGAACTTACTTCGAAAAACGGAAGCGACAAGGAGGACTTGACCGACGGAAAACTCGCTCCAGACTCCATGCTTTGGTTCCACCCTGAAAGCGTCGCCTGGTACCGCGCAACCAATGGCGTTACCTTGATCGTCGATCTTGAAAAAGTACAACCCATTAGCAAGGGACTGATCCGTCTGGTCGGAGGACGTCTTGGCAAATCGCCGGAATTCCCACGGGAACTGGAATTATGGGTAAGTCACGATGGCAGTAAATTTTACCGTGCCGCTGGACTACGCAAAGTCGCCGTAACCGAATGCGAGCTGTCGGACTGGAAACAGCTCTACTACCTACCAGAATCCGAAAACAACCAAGCAATCACCTATGTGCATACCTTTGAGCTCCCCGTTATGGCCGACGCTCGTTACCTGGCGTTCCGAGCACCGATTTATACTCCATTAATGATGATTTCTGACGAATTGGCCGTCATCAAGGCGGAAGCAAAGGAATGCCAGGCTCCGGCCTACAATGCCGTTTACAATTCCAATCCGGAACTTCTGGTTCACCAAGAAATATTGATTAAACCCCGAATGGGAAAATTCTATGTGGCGAAAGATTTTTTTCTTCCCAACTGGCTGCAGATCGACAACCGAATGGATAGCGAAAAAGTCAAGAGTTTTTCCTATACGATCGACTTTCCTGAAGGAATTGATTTTTATCCAGACAACTCCTGGCCGGCCTATACACGTACCTTTAGTAAAAAAGAAAGTAAAGAGGGGCGTACCATTTACTATTTTGAACCCTCAGTGAAATTTCCTCTGTTTACGGATATTACCAAACAATACGGATTAGGACCATTCTATTTTTCAGCTCAAAATACAGTACCTGCCCCGAATCAATATGTCGTTTTCACTACTTTCGTTAATGGGAAAATGTCGATGACCCATAAATTGCCCATGGAATTGCTTGATTTCCCTGAAGTGGCAAAGTTTAATAAACTTGAAATTGGCCTGGCATGGACGGATAACCGTTTCCGGGAATTTTTCCCGGATTACGTTAAAACGCATTTCCGAATCGGTTTTAATATGATGCCACTCTTTCCGCAGGCACGCGATGCTGAACGCGGACGCAAGCTCTATGAAGAGGCAAAAAAGGCGGGTATGAAAATTCGCCTCCAACTTTCCCCAACTGCCATGGAACACGCACTCAGCAAAAAGTCGCCGGAGTTCCGCTGTATGGGAGCGACGACCAGCAAAACTTCAGCCTGCCCAGCTTATCGTGGAAAAATCTACCAACAAATGCTGGGACGCATCAAAAAAGCTGTTATGGATTTCCCGGCCGATGCCATCACTTTCGATGAAGAATCCTGGGAACCCACACAATTCAAAGAATGCCTTCAATGCGAACGATGCGACGCCCTCCGCCAGAGCAAAAACATGACTTGGGCAGAATATCTCGAATGGGTACAGGCAGATTATCTGAAAGAATTCGCCAAAGCCGTCCGGGAAGCTGCTGCTGAAGCTGGGATCCCAGTGCCATCCATCGGATTCTATGCACTTCAGCCATTGTTTGGCTACGGTTCGCCGGTTGGAAAAATCCCATTTTTGGGCTACCGCTTCCTTTATCCGGAATACTGTGATGAAATACAGCCCAGCTTTTATGGCCGTGACAGCGCCGAATGCCACAAGTTCATGCGCAAGGCCATTGCCAGCTCCGGAGCTAAGCCAGAAAAAGTTATCCCCTGGATTACCGGCGGAGCTGGTGCATATCACGAATACGCCATCCCTGCCCGGACGGGACATTATCTGCTTGAAACACTGATGAACGGCGCCGGCGGCATACAATATTATGCCTTTTCTAGTTTTGAATCGCCATTGGATTTCTACTATCACGCCCGAGCCATGAAGGCGATTGCCCCGCATGAGGAAATCATCCTTCAGGGACAGGATGATCCGGACATCACCGGGAGCAATAAACAATTCTGCTACAGCCGACGCGTACTGGGTAAACAGGCTTTGCTACTGGTCGGAAACTACAATACCTTCCATCCGGCAAGCACGGAAATCATGCTATCTGAAAAACGAGCCCTGGATTGTTTCAGTGGTAAGCCTTTGCAAATCCAAAATGGCAAACTCAAACTACTAGTTCCAGCTGATGATAATCTGTTGCTTTTGCTCGAAGAATAAACCTGGATCTGTCCACCTGAGTAAACGGGCTTCCACAAGTCAACCTATACGTGTAACAATAATTCAAAAATTGGCGGAAAATCATACACCGGTGAGAAACAGTATGTTTTTAATTGCCAAAACGGAAAAAGAGACGGGTGCGGCTGCTTACATTTCATTGGAAAAGGCGTATTTTATATCGATCAAATAGTTCTGTGATTTTGGAAACTGCACCTGAATTCTTTTCAAACAAAAGGATGTCAAGTTATGCAAAAGCAACATGTGCCTAAATACTTTCTTTTCACATTAACAGAATTGCCGGTTGTGATCGCCATCATCGCCATTTTGACCCTTTATGTTATTGTCAGCCTTAAACAAATCGCGGCAAACAACACAACTCGGTCACTTGTGTCAGCAAATTGAAAGAAATTGCCTCTGGAAAACTCTCAGTAAAAAGTTCATTGTCCAATAACAAGCACTTCAAGAGCAGTTGATTGACACGCTTATTACTTGTTTCGGGAATCACTCGCTGATATTTGACGACCTCAATAAGTTCGGAATCCTTAAACACCCTAAAACATGGTTAAAAATGGAACAGTCCGGCACCAGTTTTAAGAAAACCAGTTGCCAGCCTCTGTGCCAGGAGGATTTATCAATGCGAAAATTCATTATCGACCGGGGCTGTACCCGCTGTGACACCTGTCGCTGGCTCTGCCCGGTAACAGCAATTACCTTTGATCTTGACGGAGCACACATCAACCAAGAAAAATGTATCGGATGCGGAACTTGCTATGATAATTGCGCTTCGGAAGCCATCCGAGAAATCAAAATAGAAAAAAAGGATTAACGAATCATGTCGTATGAAATCAGAAATGGGAAAGTCAATCAGTCCGCGCGGGAATTAGCGGTTATCGGGGAATATGATGTTGTCGTTTGCGGCGGCGGCATGGCGGGGTTCGGAGCGGCAGTCGCGGCGGCAAGAAAAGGCTGTAAAACGCTACTGGTCGAGCGCGAATCCGCACTGGGCGGTTTGGCAACCATCGGGCTGGTCAATATCCCACTTGATCTGATCAGCGGGATCGGCAAGGAGATGCTGGAGAATCTGGAAGCCGTGAACGGACACTGGCACCGCAATACTGACCCGGAAAAACACAAGCTGATTCTGGACCGGATGTTGGGCGCCTCCGGTGCGGAGCTGCTGCTGGTTTCTTATATTGTGGATAGCATTGTTGAAAATCATACTCTCAAAGGGGTGGTATTGGAAAGCAAATCCGGGCGGCAGGTGATTCTTGGCAAACGTTTTGTGGACTGCACCGGAGATGCTGATGTAGCCTTTTTTGCAGGTGGAGAATGTATGGCGGGGCGCCTCTCAGATGGCAAGCATCAGGCCTGTTCACTAGAGTTCCGCTTGGGTGGAGTGTCTTGGGAACAATATCTCGATTCCGATTTAAAAAAGAGTGATTCCAGCTGGATTGAACTGATTGCCCGAAGCGTGGAAAACGGAGAATTACCGTATATGATTGAAAATCATTTGAACTGGGTAACCCACCTGCCCGGACGTCCGCAACATTGTGGAAAAGATGAACTCAGCTTCTGTATTGCACATTCGCGTAACTGCAATCCGCTTTCCGCAAAAGATCTGACGAGAATGTATCGCGAAGGACGCGAACAGGCCGACCTCCTTTCCCGTTTCATCCGCCGTAATGTCCCAGGTTTCGAAAATTCATTCCTGATCGATACCGGCACCCTGCTCGGCGTCCGTGAAAGCCGCCGAATTGTCGGAGAATACATACTCAAAACCCTGGATTTTGCCAGGGGCGAGCGTTTTTCCGATGCCATCACCTCGACCAATCATCATTATGATTTGCACAATCCCGATGGCCCCGGCAATATCAAATGGGCAGAGGAAATGATCGATGGTAAAGTCTGTTATGTCAGCAGCCATAATGGCCGCGGTTCCTGGCCACCACCCTGCGGTTATGAAAACATGACCGATGGATGGGGACGAACTGGAGAAGCCAGAGAATTTCGCACTACCCCCTGTGATATCCCGTACCGGGCACTGCTACCCGTACGACTGGAAAATTTGCTGGCGGCGGGCCGCTGCCTGTCTTCTGAATTCATGGCGCAGGCAGCATCGCGCCTGGTGCTGACCTGCCTCAACATGGGACAGGCCGCCGGAACTGCAATGGCACTCTCACTCAAGCAAAATCTCACCCCACGAAAAATCGATGTCAGCCAACTCCAGCGGATGCTGGCAGAGGATCGTCAGTAGAAGACCGCAATGGTCTACGACTTTCAACAAAAAAAAGTCAGACTCTCAACCAGAAGAACCTTGACAACATGGTCAAAAAGTAAAACTCCAAAAATCATGAAAGCTTTGCTTCTGATTAAATTGCTCGTAGACTACCGTTTCATAAGCTTCTGTGCTACGATCTGCACAAGCATCCTGTTATGAAGGACAATCAAAATTAGCGCCCAAATTCATCCTTTGCCTGTCGCGCCCTCCGGGCGCAGGTTTTGTTGGGAGTGCTTACCCCCCAGTTCCCTCGCCCTTCGGGCTTCGTCACTGGGGGTTATGGCTGTCCGGCCCTCCGGGCCGTTAAAACCACATCGGAACCATGTCCTGCAGTGTAACCTTATTTTGAACCACGCTGGATTGAGAAAGGAACATGAATTGCTGTCAGACAAGACCTCTCGAAATCATACCACCACATATAGGACGTGCTGGCAAGTTGGCTGGCGTCAAGTTTATACCCCCATTTTTTTTTTGTAGTGGATTTTCCCGCAATGATGGAAACTGGAGTGCTAAAAATTGTTTTTAATGTCATCCAGTTTCTGGTTTTGCACAGTAAGCGGAACTTCAACAGGTGATTACATTTCATATCGTATCCGCCCAAAACACAGCTTTTGCAAAAAAAATGCAACGATTATTTTTGAAAGCCTACAAAACGATCCTTGAAATCTGCGAACTCTGCGGACAAAACAATCCTTGATACCTTTTGGGACGGGCTCTATTTATTCAGCTTGGCGAACATCTACTTGCGAGCTCCCCGGCAGCGGGTGAGTGTCATCCGCAGCTGAGTACGGGTCAGAGCATCCTTGATAAACTGCCCTGGAGTCGGGTTTTCAAACGTAATCGGTAGATAGTAGCTTTCCATTTCATGAGCAACGGCTTCCAGGCATTCCCATTCTTTGTTACCGTTTTGGTTTTTCCGCCTGACTTCATAGTATTCGACAAAACAAAGCATCAGCAACCAAGAATCCCGCCCATAGCGGACGATACGCAAATCCTCGCCGAGACGATACTCCAGCGTATCGTAATAGCGGATTTTTTCCAGTTCCAGAGGCGTTACCACCGGGGGAATGTCCGCAATGGCAGGCAATTCAGCAGAATTGCGCTGTTGTTCTGCCCTTAATACCTGCTGGATGATCCCTAAAACTTTTTCCCAGTCTGCGACATTGCAGCGCAATTCTGTCAGAAGTGCTTCTGAGCTGTCAAAATGGGCTATAGCCAGCGGCTTTTCCGGCTTTTCTCCCTCCCAGGCCGAAAGCTTCGCCGTCAAAGTATTTGTGCCCCAGTTGCGCAGTGAGGAAATGTAGGCACCGCAGCGCTCGATCATCTCATAGGCTTGGCGCAACTCTTGGGCATAATACTGATATTTACGCTGAAAATAATCCGCAAGGAACTCCTCATCTTGGGTATTTACGTCCCAAGCATATTGCGTATGCTGCAATTGTGTGAGTGAACGTACTCCCCAACAGGTCGGAAAATTATGCATATAGGTCGCACCGCTGCAGCCGGACTCCTTGTAGTAACGCATTTCCTGCGGAATCAGAGTCATGAAACAAAGCGGCAAGTCTTCGAAACGCGAGACATTATAATACTCTCCGGACCAAATGGACAGTCCCTGAGCGTCGCGTCCCCAGCCAGTCACAGACTCATGGTAAAGATGGTTCATGCTGCATTCCGGATCAGCCAGAGTATGACGATAACAGCGCCGAATCGGATAAATCAGCACAATATCACCTGACTGACGCAGGTTTTCAGGCACTGGCAATGAAGGGGGCTCCATCGTCACCGAACCCTCATAAGAAAGCGTATCAAGCCAGACCCGACGATCTAGATGCTCATTCAGATAATTGCGTACATAGGAGAGCATTTTAAGGTTTTGATCGGCACCATTTCCGAGCTGAGCACATTCCGTGCAGGAACAATTTTTTCCCCAAGTATCGAAGCCCCAAAGATCCATGATATCAACATCCGCCATCTCGCCGATGAAAAGGGCGCGAACTTCTTCGGCAATAAACTGCAATAGTTCTGGTTGAGATAAACAAAGTTGTGTATGCGTACAGTTTTCCTTTGTTCGCAGACCATCTGCCGGCAACCCATACCATTCCGGGTGCTCCTCCCAAAGTGTACCCCCTCCAGACAACTCCCGCCCTGGCGCGAGCATTTTTTGCAGCAAATGACCGCCTTTTCGCATCAGCATACCTAACTTAGCGGCAAAGCGGCAAGTGGCCGGCTTCCAGAAAACCACATTCAAGCGGTTGCGGAGCATCCATTTGAGATAATCCACGGAGTCATCAGACTCCCGATACTGATCAATCATCCGAAAATAAAAGGAGGGCGTGACCCGTTTCGTCTCTTTTGGCCAGTTCAGGGCCGGTTGCGTTGGTGCAGACTCACCATAAATACCCGGCTCAAGCCAACGCCAACCCTGAAAGCGCAACAGCTCATAAATGGCATTCAGCAAGCCGTTACGGCCATCACCGACAACGCTCAGGCGTTGCCCGTCCGGAATCAACGTAAAACCGCCGCCGCTGTCCTTGTCGGCAATCTGTAATTCGATAATAGGTCCGGAAACAGCGGACGCTTCGGCGATTTCGACCTGTAAACTGGGGTCTCCCTTTTCGAGGAAGTGCTTCAGCTCTACAGCAGCAAATGCGCTTGTGCAACGCTCGGCACTATGCCGATCATTGCGGAAATCAATGCTGTTTTCTGCTTCCGCCCAGAAACGATACAGCTTGGCGGCATCTTTGTAGTTCAGAACAATCGTGAGAAGCATGATACTGTTTTGCCCTCAATTCTGGTGATCAGACTTTGTTATTTGACTTTGCTTCAGACCACCGGATAAAGATGATGAATACGGTGTTTATACTTGTCGACTAGGGGATTGTTGTGCTCATCGCAACCGGGAATATTATTGCTGATCCAGATTTCCGGCTTGACCCCTTTTTCCACCAATTTGCAGATCGTTTCAGTCATAATGCAGTTTAAGACGAAGCAGGTGACGATCGTGGCGGTCGGGGTGATCGTTTCCTCAATACCTGGAACATTCAGAACTGCATCCGGATAGGGGACGTGGTTGTCCACAGCGACATCGGCCAGCTCATGGATATTCTTTTTCGAGGGATGGCGCCATTTAAAGTCCTCCGGCACCTGATGCGCAAAGCCATGTGAATTCACAGTGATCAGTCTTATTCCTTTTTTCTTTGCTTCCAGAGCCACATCCACAGCGATCGGATTCAAGCCGTAGAAATTGACAAGGATCAGGGGGTCGCCCTCGTGCACATCATAATAATTCAGAATGTAGGGCGCTAATCCGGTGATTTTAGCTGTCGTTGGATTGGCGCTAATAATGTTGGTGCCGGCAGGAAACATGGCATTGATCTTGGTCAGCCCACCCGCTCGCCAGAAAACTTCCATTGCGGCTATGGCAGAATGCCCGCCTGCTCCAAAGATATGGATCAGCCGGTCTTCCGCATAACATTCTGCCAGAAGATCACTGGCCAGGGAAATATTACTTTTCTCCTGCTCAAGAATCGTCTTCATGATCCCGGTAAGAGTTTCCTGATACGTTTCCAAAAGTCCCATTTGTTTTTTCCTTATTTTACGAGAGGTGCAACTTCGAAACAATAATACCGTTAAAATGAATCTCCTTGGCCATGACCTCAGCATGCTTGCGCAATCTTTCAATAATCTCCTGATCACTAAATTTGCGAAGCGCCCGTAAAAATGCCATTGAGACGCACAGAGTCAGCTCTCCAGAAGCATCCGGCACCGGCACGGCAATGGAGGTCACATATTCGTCCACCTCAAAAACGACGGTTTGTTGTTGGCGGATAAAGGCGATTTCCGCCAGCAACGATTCAAAAGTCAGAGCCGTTGGCCACTCGCTCTTGAGTGGCAAACCATATTCATTAACCAGTTGCCGGATCTGCTCTTCGCTCTGAAACGCCAGCAAAACCCGTCCAGAAGCAGTGTTGTACCAACTAGCACGCTGATAACGCTCCCCGCTCCCGTTGACCTGATGACTCTTCCCTTGTGGGCGCACCTTGACCAAAGTCAGGCGCTGCCCTCCGTGACACGCCGTCACTACCGTCAACTCGTTGAATTCATACATAACATTGTTGGCACAACGGTTGACGATCTGATAAAGAGCCGTTTCCTTATCACTGGAACGCAATAACAAAAATAATTTTTCTCCAGGAGCGTAACGCCCATGTCCTTTGCGGCACAAAAGCCCATTTTCACAAAGCGATTTCAATAAATGCGACAGGTTAGATCGACCAAGCCCCGTGCCCGCCAACAACTCCGTAAAACTTAATTCCCCCTGCTTCGTGGCCAACTCCAGTATCTTTACGATCTTGGGTATGACTTTTATCATAAAAACTCTCTTAATATGAAATTATTCTCTGAAAATCAGAACTTTTTTCCAAGCTCACTTCTAATTATACCTTAATAAAAACATTTGTCAACTAATCAAGCTTGTTTTAAAAATAAAATTTGAAAATTCTTATTATGGCATTTTTGTTGTAAGCTCAGTAAAAGCATTGAGATTTTTTCTTTCTTCGCTTCGGCTTACGCTTCCCTATATTTAAGCGGGTTCATTTGACCGTTTTTCATGGGCAGCATGTGTTCATTGTCTTCTTTTGAGCCCCTTTGTTTTTTCAAAACTCGAG